>ERZ795054.332-NODE-332-length-67206-cov-23.676282_pt1 | contig 67206 bp, 92 predicted proteins | sample MGYA00375138_ERZ795054 | MGnify/ENA primary metagenome ERZ795054 (study PRJEB30183, sample SAMN05720215) | anaerobic digester metagenome | isolation source: active sludge of municipal wastewater-treating anaerobic digesters | place: USA | collected 2014-12-23 ... | reverse complement strand
GCGCCAGGGCGAAGTAGTAGGTGGTGAGCAGGTTGAGGTTGTCGAGCATCGCAAACGGAATATTCGTCTTGCGATGCCAGTTGTTGGCCCCCGCCAAGAACGCTGCCGCCCGCGCCGTCAGGTTCGCAACGGAGGTATCCACCAGCCAGCAGTACTGGATGGGGCCGATGTTGTTATCCGCCAGCAGGTCGATGCCGACGTCATCGGTGATGAGCTTGGCCATGCCCTTGGTGTTCAGGGTCCAGCCAAGGTTGTTCCCCAGGTCTTTGTTGGAGAGGCCGCCGACCGGGGCTACCGGCGACGTCGAGGCGTCGCAGTCGCGGGGCCATATCTGCGACAGCGACGTGATCGCCCCGGTCACCCGCCAGACATAGCGGGTGTTGGGGATCGAGCTGACGAACTGGACGCAGCCGTCCGGGGCCTGAACCTGGGAGTTGAAGGTGCCGATGCTGAACGTGCCCAGCGCCAGGTGGACGACGATGCCCGGCGTCGGCCGGTCCTGGATGGTGAAGGTGCCGATGGTCATGGACGACTCAAGCTGGAGGCGGTTGCACTGTGGCGTCATGACCAGGTTGGTGGGGTTGAAGCCGGACAGGCGTTCGAAGCCCCCGGTCAGAACCACGTTGGCCGTGGCCAGGCCGTTTATGACGCCCGAGTTCAGGATGCCGCCGCCTGCGAAGATGGTGCCGGTGCCCAGGCTTATGGTCCCGGCGTTGGTCAGTACGTTGCGGATGGTCAGCACGGAGCCCGCCGTTATCAGCCCGGCCGTGATGTTCATGTTGAGGCAGTTGAAGGCGGTGGGCAGGGTGGTGGAGCCGCCGCCGGTAAACTCAACCGTCGGCATCGGCTCATTGAACAGCGTGGCGATGGTAAACGCCCCGGCGGCGGTGAAGCGCAGGGTGCCGACATCCGGATACCTGAAAGCCGCGACCTTGTTGTTGACGTTGCCGGAGTCCCAGTTGCGCCCCACGGTCATGAGCGAGCCGGCGGCCATCTGGATCGCTCGGGGGGAGCTAAGGGCTGCGCGGTTGAAGAAGAAATCGCGCCCGACGTTCACCTGGCCGGCGGCCCCGATGTTCATATAGTAGCCCGGCGACAAGGAGGATTGGGATATCCAGTCCAGGATCATGTCGGTCCCGACGTTCAGCGTCGAGTTTCCCACCTCTAGGACATACCCCGACTGTCCGGTATTCGGGAAGCCGAACGTCCCGGTGGTGGTCAGGTTGAAGCCGTTCAGATTGAAGGACACCACCCCGCCATAGGACGAGGAGTCGTCCCCCGCCGAGAAGCTGGCCACGGTGGACGAGCGGCCGAGCTGGAAGGTGGTCGCCCCCGCGTTCGAGGTGCCGATGGAGAACGGGCAGCCCATAACCGTGGGGAGCTTTATGGTCACCACCCCGGTTTGGCCAGCGGCCGTCTGCCCCAGCGCGATGCCGTTGACCGACGGGGCGAAGTTGACGGTGGTTGCCGGGTCCATGTCGATGGGCGTCCCCGGCCCGCCGGTGCGGTACAGGACGGTCAGGCTGCTCATGTAATTGCCCGACCCGCCGCCGACCGCTATCGAACCGCTGCCCGTCGTAAGGATGTTGTAAACGGAGAACCCGCCGAAGGCCGCCGCGTTCTGCGACAAGGTCGTGGTCTGCCCCGGCTCGGCCAGGTGGAGGTTGTAGAACGCCTGACTGGTTGCCCCGTAGATGCGCATCGCGCCGGTGCCGGTCATGCGGAACATGCTGGTGCCGCGATCCACCACGCCGGCCACCCGGAACTCCGCGTCGCGCCGGACCTCGATGGTGCCGCTGCCGAGGGCGCAGCCGTTGGCGGCCATCGTCACCCGGCAGTACAGGTCGCGCTTGATGACGGCGTTCTGGTTGTTGAACTGCCATGTGCCGGCTACCAGATCCAGGTCGAGGGTTACGGTCAGCCCGTCCTGGAGCTGGTAGGTCGCCCCGGCCCCGGCGTTGCCAGCGCGGATGCCGTTGATCTCGTTCGCGGCCGTGGTTATCTGGACCGTGCCGGCCGTGGCCACGAAGTCGAGCTCGGGGTTGGCAGTCCCCTTGACGTATGCTCCGGCCACCAGTTTGCAGGTGAGGCCGTAGACCGTCAGGCTGAAGGTGTTCATCGTGAGCGTCGCGGCGTACCCGGTCTGGTCGATGGTCAGGCACACCCCGTTGACGTCCATGTTGCAGGCCGGGCTGGCTGCGTCGAAGAACACGTCGTCGGCGTTCGTGGGTACGCCCGAGCCGCCAGGGCCGCCGGAGGCGACGTCCCAGTTGCCGGCGTTGTTCCACTTGTCGTCGATGGCACCGACGAAGTATCTTGAGGCCATGAATCCAGTCTCCTACGGCACCAGGTGAAGCTGCCAGTTGGCAACCTGCGCGTCGACGCCTGGGAAGCCAAAGGCGGTGTCGGCCAACTGCGGCTGGCTCGCGTTGGGGAAGTCCTCGATCTTGACCGAGACCTGCACCCCGTAACACACGGCGGTGGTGACGAACCCGTTGAGCAGCGAGGACAGGAAGGACGTGATCTGGAAGTTGCCGAAGTTCCCACCGACCACTGCGGCGGTGGATGCGAAGTTGACAACATTTTGTCTCACCAGGCTCTTGGCGATGCCGTTGGCCGTGTTCCAGGTTTCGACCGCCGGGTTGAAGTCGGCATTGATCGTGTGCAGGTAGTAGTAGCCGGACGCCGCGCAAGGAACGGTGGTGGGGGTGGTTTGGAGGGTGAAGTCGCTATTGCGGCAGACCAGCCCCCGGATCCTGGTGCCGATGGGCAGGGTGGCGGCCAGCTTAAGCAGGAACCGCACCTCCTCCTGGGGGGTGCCAGGCACCGCAGCGTCCTTGTAGAGGGTGCCACGCTGGTTGTTGTAGTTGACGGCCGGCGCTCCCAGGCGAATGGAGCACCAGCTCGCGAACGTGACCGGTGTGGGATAGTATGGCGGCGGCAACCACCCGCTCGGCGCAGCACCCATCTCGTCGCCCTCCTATGGCGTAATGACCCGCACGCTGCTTCCGCCGGTTGCCCAGCTTGGCGCGACGGGCCAGGGGTCGTAGCAGCCGGCGTAAATGCGCGTGTTCGGGCCGGTGCGCATCCGGCGATTACCCTGCAGGGTCGTGCGGATGATGGCGCTGCCGGGCACGTAGCACTTGCTGTCGGGGTTGAGCTGGAAATTGCCGCCAGCGTAGTTGACGAAGGAGATGTCGGCCAGCTGCATCCGCGTCAAGGACAACGCCCCGGCCGCCGTGCCGTCGTCCGAGAAATTCCAGCAGCAGTATTGGGCGAAGCTGTTGAGGAATCCCTGGTTGTTGCAGTTGTACGCCAGGCACGCCTTGAAGTCGCCGTTGTTGGTGTTGCCGCTCAGACCGGAGGCGGTCATGTTGACCACGGTCACGTGGCGCATGATGACCTGCCCCGGACACGAGGGCTGGAGGCCGATGCTGGAGTCGCGGATCAGCAGGTTGTCGGCGTACTGCCCGAGCAGCGCCCGCTTGCCGGCGGTGAAGATCTCGCAGCGGCTGATCCAGTCCTCGGCCACGTTGCACTGGATGACGTTCGCGTTGCCCGATCCGACGTTCGAGACCTTGAAGTTCTCGACGATCATGCCGCCGGTGCCGGTGCTCTGGATGGCGGGGGCGGCCCCGCCGCCGGCCCCGGAGATGGTGATGGCCTGGGGCGTGTCGCCGCCGCCCACCAGGCGGATGCGCTTGTTGTTGATGAGCACGGCCTCGGGGTAGACGTTGCCCACATTGGGGTTGGCCCGGACCGTGCCGCCCGAGGGCGCGGCGTTGACCGCCGCCTGGATGGTCGAGTATGGAAACCCGGTGCCGACATCTAGGAGAGCCATTGAACGGCCTCCTCAACGGTTGCGACCTTCTTGTAATCGGCCAGCTTGCCGGCGACGTCGTTGATGCGCAGCGCCCACAGGGGCCGGGAGCTGTCGTCGCCCCACCCCTGCATCAGGATGCCGTCGCCGTCGCGCACCGATCCCCACATCTCGTCCTCGGTGTCATAGGTGGCCCCGGTGCGGACGTTGACGAAGCGGGTGGGGATGATGCCCTCGGACTCCGGGCACATGACCAGGGCGGCGTCGTTGTAGATGTTGGCCTCCCCCGAGTAGTCCAGGGCCTCCGCGAGCTTGAAGAGCCGGAGCTGGAGGGGGCGAACGCTGAGCGGCACGCCCTCGGCGACGGTCAACCCCGCCGGGAGGATGAGCTTATCCGGCAGGGGCTGACCGATGATCTCGCCGTTGGGCAGCCGCAGGGCGTCGGTGCGGATGATGGTGTGGCGCTGCGGGTCGAGCTCGGCCCATCCCCAGGTCCAGCCGGTGGGCATGTCGACCAGGAAGTAGCCGGTGACGGCGTCGAAGAGGTAGTCGCGCACTTACGCGCCTCCTAAAACTGCCTCCCGTCGCCCCGGCAGGGCGGTCAGGTGGCGAACTGGGAAACCGAGACGACCGTGCCCGCCGCGTTGCTGATGGCGTAAATCCGCACGATCTCCCGCATGGGAAATGACCGAGAGCTCAGGGGCGGGATCTTCTCTCCCAGGTTAACCCTGGCCGTCGAATCCGGGCCGATCCAGACGTCGTTGGTGGCGTGGGTGTTGGTGATGACCACCGACCGGCGGTTGCGGCGGAAGGGCTCGTCGACGAGGATGGCGGTGGTCGTGCCCAGCAGGTAGCTGTTTACCTGCCACGCCCCGAACGGAACCTCGGCGACGGGCAGGCCGCCGAGGATGGCCCGGAGGACGTCCTGGGCCTGGCCGCCGGGGAACGCCAGGTCGCCGCCCTCCACCAGGGGGTTCGGCGGCCGGCGCAGGGAGCCCGGCAGGATGGCGTCGAGGGGGAGGTCGCCCATCCCTCGCGGCATCCCGCCGAGCATCTGCAGCTCGTTGGGCCTAGCCGACATAGATCATTCTCCCCGCCAGGGTCAGGTAAACCGTGTTGGGGGCCGCGCTCAGGTCGACGAACTCCAGCCGGAGCTGGGTGTTGGGCTGCCAGACGACCGGCTCGGGCAAGATGAGCGGCAGCGGGCCAGCGCCGGTGCCGGCATTGACGTGGATCCAGTCGTTGGAGAGGACGCGGCCGTTGCGCGAGTCGATGATCCGGTAACGGAACGCGCCGGTCGAGACGGCGGCGATCTTGGCCACCTCGAAATGCCCGGTGGTCGGGATGCGGATGAAGGCCAGGCCGGTGCCGCCGGCCAGGAGGGCCAGGTCGCCGGCAGCGTTGGCCGGGCTGCAGTTGTCCAGGGTCATCCAGAACGGGGTCGACAGGCGGGCGCGGGCGTTGCGCTTCTCGATGGCGACGGCCATCTCCTCGGACGGGTTGGCGTACCCGTAGAAGCGCCGGCCGATCACCGTGGGCCAGACCGTGTTGCCGGCCGCGCCGTCGATGAGGGTCATGAAGAGGGACCGAGTGGCCTCGATCCACAGCGTTTCATGCATCAGGTGCGGCAGCATTCCCGCCTGCACCGGGCCGGCTCCCGTTATCTTCCGGCCGAAGATCGTGTCGATGTGGGTCTGGCGGTTGGTCAGGTTCAGCTTCGACCCCTCGTCGAAGATGTTGACCCACAGCAGGGTGTTGTTGAGGCGCTCGTGGGTCAGGTACATGGCCTCGAACGGGCCGTCCTGGCTGACCGAGCAAGGCAGCGGGCCGCTGGACGCGCCGGCCGCCACGACCACCGGGTTGTTGGGGGCATCCGGGGTCAGGAAGAAGCTCTGAGTGTCGAGCTTCCGGGGGTTGATGATGAGCTTGCCGGCGGCATTGCGAGCGAAAGTGTCGATGCGTTCCACGAAGGTCTCCTTCCCGTCACCTAACCCGAGCGACGTAAGAGCTATGTCGCGTCTCCCCGGCATAGGGGGCGGGCCTGTCGGCCCGCCCCCTTCCCGAGTTCAGGCACCGACCTGGACTACAGGCCGATGTACAGCGTCCCGACCATGTAGGCCCGGACCATCGTCACCGCGCTGAGGGTGATGGCACCGCTGGGCCAGAAGAGCCGGACCTGGAAGGTCTCGGTCGCCTTGATCGGGTACGGGCTGCCGTCCGGCTGGACGAAGGGGTAGTATTCCCGAACGCTCGGGGACCCGTTCGCCAGGTTCGGGCTGGCCGCCGCGCCGGAGCCCACGCCCTGGAGCGAGGTGCCCTGCGGGACGCGGCTCAGCGGGACCTGGAGCCAGATCCGCTGGGTGCCGAAGCTGAACTCGAACACCCCGCGAGTGTACAGCAGGATGTGGTCGGCCACGACGGTCCCGATCTGGACTTCCAGCTGGAAGCCGTGGAGATCGAACATCTGCGGGTTGGCCAGCTGGCCAGCCTGCGAGAGGTTCGTGTCGGCCTCGGTCTTCCGGACCGCCGACGCGTTCAGCTGCCCGATGGGAACCTGGAACAGCCGCAGCTGGTTGGTGGCCGCCGCCAGGATGTTGTCCGTGTCGTACAGGGGGTTCCGGAGGGCACGGACGTACCCTGCCGGGGCCGGCTTGGAGACGACTACTGACCTCATCTGCCTTCCTCCTTCTGAGCCGGCGAGCGCCGGCCTCAGTGAGCTTGCCCCTTTCCGCCCAGGGGCGTTGCGGGGGGCCGGGCCATCCCGGCCCCCCGTATGCGGATCTTGCTCAGATCACCTGCGCCGAGGGGACGTCGGCCATGCCGGGCTGGAGGTAGTCCGACATTCCGGGCTGGAGGTAGTCGCCCACCCCCGGCTCCATGAAGTCGGCGGTCCCGGCGGGCAGCATGTCGCGCAGCCCCTGCCGGGCCAGCTCGGCCTCGACCGCCTTGTCCACGGCCGCCTCGACCTGCGAGGGGAGGGCACCCATGCCGCTCACGCCCACGGCGGTGGCGACCTTGCTGGTCAGCGAACCGGCCGGAGCGGTGGCCGCCTGCTTCTTCAGCAGGTCCAGCACCAGCGTGTTGACCGTGAAGGCCACGCCGCCGATGAGGAAGTTCTTGGCCAGGCGCTTCTTGCCGAACCAGCCGGCCGCGCCGGAGGCCACCGCAGCGGCGGCCAGGTTGACCAGGTACTTGCCCCACCCGGTCTTCAGGATCTCCGGGGTCACCTTGGCCACCGGACCCCAGTTCATGACCACGTTCGGCAGGGCCACGGAGAGCAGCCCGCCGCCGGTCACCTCGGCCGCCTCGATGAAGGTGTCGACCTTCAGCAGCTCCTTGAAGGACTCCTTGAAGCTCGCCATGCCCTTCTTGGCGAAGGTGCCGGCGTTGGCCGCGAAGGAGTAGCGCTTGCCATACTTCCGGCTGGCACCCCTGGTGCCGAGGCGCGAGAAGTAGCGGTGGACCGAGGTGCCCGCAGCCGCCACGGTGATCTTCTTGCTCGGACGAGCCTTGAAGATCTTGCTGGCGGTCTTCTTGGCGGCGGCCTTGAAGGAGCGCTTCACCCCGCGCTTGCTGCTGCCCTTTCTCTTCCAGAGCTTGGCGGCGGCCTTCATGGACTTGCCAGCCTTCATCTGCTTCCCGACGAACCTCGCGTAAGCGGAAACCTTCCTTGCCATCTTCCTTCCCTTTCTGTTCAAGCTTGGCCGACCCCCCGTAGATGGCCAGCCGGCGAGCGCCTCCAGCTCCTGGCGGGAGAGCTTCACCGGCCTGATGGGCGGGTTCAGCACGATTGCTTCGACTGCCATGCGAAACCTCCGAAAGAAAAAGCCCCAAGCAAGCCGCCCTTCGGCAGCCGGCTTGGGGCTACAAGGCCCCTACGAGATGTCTGCAGGGCGGTCAGCCCCGCGCTCATGGTTTCCGGGGATACTCTAGCAATCGAACATCCCCTTGTCCAGCCCAATTATTCGGCTTTTCAACCTCCCTTCACGCCTGGGCCAACCGCTATCCGTGGATCCACGCCTCGCCGTCCGGGCCTGCCTTGACGGCGTGCGTTGTTGGTGTCATACGGGTGCATCGTTCTCCAGGACTTATGCATTGTCAGGCTCCTGCCAGCGCAATGCTGCCTGGTTCCTGCTTCATCGCCAAGCTGCTTATGGCTCTGCAGGCGTTTTGCGTCTCCGCCGAACTGGCGGCGACAAGGATGTTAATGGCCGCATTGAGATCGCGATCCATTTTTAAGCCGCAAGAGTCGCAGGCGTACTCCCTATCGGACAGCGCCAGGCGATTCTTCACGCGCCCACACGCCGAGCATCTCTTGCTTGATGGGTAAGTCCGCGAAGCTACTGCCAGCCGAGATCCGTATTTCCGGGTTTTGTATTCAAGCATATGCCGGAATTCAGCAAATCGCGCATCGGCCACATGCCGTCCGAGAGAACGGTTCTTCAGCATCCCCTCTACGCACAAGTCCTCAATCGCCACCAGGCCGTGGTTTTTGGCCAGGTGGGTAGTGAGCTTATGCAGAAAGTCTGCCCTGGCATTGTAAGCCCTCCGATGCGCGTTCCCGATTCGGGCGATGAGCTTGGCGCGGTTTCGCCCTCCCTTCTTGCTTCGCTCCAGCTTCTTGTTGAGAATGCGAGTCCTGCCCTCTAGCCTGGCCAGGGGGCGCGGGGCCACAAAACTCTGGCCCGTAGACAGGACGGCAAAAGTCTTAACGCCCAAATCAACCCCCACCGATGGCTTGCCGTTCGGGGCAGGGGAACACGCTGGAAATTCGCAAGATACCGCCAGGAACCACCTGCCGTATCGCTCTATGATGGTGGCCCACACAATCTTCCGCCCCGCCGGGATGTATCCGCGTTCTTTGAGACGGACCCAGCCTATTCTGGCAAGCCTGGCGCTTGTAACATCCACCTCCACCCCGCAAAGCCGGAAGGATCCGCGCCCCTCGCGCTTACGTTTGAATTTTGGGAATCCTGGCTTTTCGCCAGACTTGACTCGCCGAAAAAAACGGACAAACGCCCGCGCTAGATCGGCCAGGGATTCCTGTGGCACCCACTTGCTAACATCGTGAAGCCAACAAAGCTGGTCATTCTTTAACGCCAGAAGTTCACGATGCTGAGCTATGGGGTTTGTGCCCTTGCCTGTCTTCTCGTATTCCTCAATTCGACGAGATAACCCCCAATTCCAGGCGAAGCGAGCAGCGCCCGCCGCTTTAGCCAGCGCCGTGCGCTGCCTGTTGTTGGGGTCTAGTTCGACCCGGAAGTGGCGGTATTCCACCTCAGCCATGAATCCAGGCTTCTCCGTCTGCTCCTGCGCGAACGCCGTGTGTGCCGGGAAGAGTAATGATGGTCTTTCCGTCCACAGTGACGACCTTCTCTGGTTTTTGCGAGTAAGGATGAACCCAAATCCTCCCGGCTTTCTGACTCCCCTTCGGCGGCTCGTAGCTCTCTGCCGGCGCTTTCCCCATGCCGACCAGCACGACCCGGCCGGTGACCTTGTTGTCGCCGGGGCCAAGCCGCAAGATGGTGCGCTTGACGCTCTTGGGGTCGCAGCCGTGGATCTGGCGGTAGAGCTTCAGCCCCTTCTGGAAATCCGCCGTCCGGGCAATGCTGCCCATGTCGGTGCCTGGGTTGGCCTTTGCGCGGGCGCTGGCGATCTTCGCCCACCGGCGCTCCAGGTCACGGACGTGAGCCTGGCGCTTGCGCTCCAGGGCCGCCCTCTCCTTGCGAGCCTGGGCCAGCTGGGACTTGTACGTGGTGGGGTTAGGCATGATGCCGCTCCAGCCTGCCCGCTCGATGTCCTCTGCGGCCTTCGTGTATGTCGCCTTCCGCTGCCTGCGCGACACGGACGCTGCCAGGCTGGCAGCGTGCGCCCTGGCGAACAACCGGTGGTCCCGCCCCTGCCCCAGCAGCCCCTGCTTGTCCGCAAGTTTCGCCCTGGCCCTTTCGGCCAGCTCCATGCGCTTGTGCCACTTGGCGCTGGGGTTGGGCTCATACCCCAGGAACTTTCCGCAGCTCTTCACGTAAAGAAACTGCTTCCCGCGAGCGCGTTTCTTCATCCGCCGGATTTTGGATTCCAGTTCTCCTGGCACCCGGTATTCGCCCGTTTTCCCATTGGGGAAACGAACCTGGACATAAATGCTGGGGTCTCCAGGCTCGCGATACAGCCTCGTAACCGCCGGGGGAGCCGCCCGCTTCTTGGGGACATTCGGCACAACCATGAGCAGGGGGTTACGGCCGGAGCGAATCACGAACCTGTCCCGAGCCGGATTTGTCGCCAGCATTCTCACCTTTGATCCTCCTACGTCCCATGCGTCCACGTCGCCGGGCCACCCCTCGTACTCTATGACGCTGGCAGCCTTGCGCAGAATCCCTGGATCTGCCTTGAACGCGCCGGTCAGGGTGAGCCGCTCAAATCCTCGCGGCACGGTGCGGGTTATGGCAACGGCTCCGCTGCTCCTAATTGCGAGGGCGACCAGCTTGTGCTTGTCGAGATCTCGGGACACCTGCCTCGGCGTGAGCCGGAACCTGGCGGGATATTTGCGGACGTATCCGGCGTGCTCAATGTCCCCGGCGTCAACCAGCGTCCCGGAGGGAAAGAGCCAGTAATGACGAAGCGGGTCCTGCATGGCCATCACGCGCCTCCTATTGCTTGCCTTCGCCCTGGGTATTGATGAGCACGAAGTTCCGCAGCTCCTCGCCGGCCATCGTCCTCATCCGCTTCTTGCCCTCGGGCGGCTGAGCCTCGTAACACCGGGCCACGCGCTTGACCCACTCGCGCCGGGCGAGGAGTAGCTTGGCGATCTGCTCGGACATACCGCGCTCCTACTTGCTGTGCTTGCGGACGAACAGCACGAGCTGCTCGGGGCTCATCCGGCCCATGAGCTTCTTGATGTGGTCCGGCTGCGCCCGGTAGAACTTGAGGACGGCCTTGGCGATCAGGTCGCGCCGGGCGGGGTTCCGGGTTATCTTGCCGGCCGCCACGGCCGCCGCCTCGGCGCTCAGCGCCCCCTGCCAGTACTCGGCCGCGTCCTTATGCTTGGCCTTCAGGTCACCGGCCAGGAGGCGGGAGTAGCGGGCCTGCTCTCGCTTGTGGTAGGCCGCTCCGGGGTTCTTACAGATGCCGGTCTTCGGATCGACGGCGATCCCCGCCGCCTTGGCCGCCGCGATGGCCGCCGCTCTTGACGGGAAGCTGCGCACGCCTCGGATGTCGATGATCTGCTCGCCCCAGGTCATCACCCACCGCTGGTTGACCGGCAGGTACTGGATGCGGAACGGGGGGCTCTTGTGAACGCCGGGGTTCTTTCTCAGCCGCTCCATCTTGCTGCGCTGGCATATGACATACCAGAGGCCGGCGTCGGGGATGCTGATGACCTTGACCAGCCCCTTGTGCCCCCTCCGGGCCTGGATGTTGCGTTGGCGGGCCGCCTCCCGGCGATCCTTGAAGGGACCGGCGAGCACCTTGATGCCTCCGGCCATGCCGGGGTTCCTCCCGGGATTCTTGTCCAGCCCCCGGAACGCCACCTCGTCGAGCACCGGGATGAGCTTGGCGTACAGGGCAGGGCGGGTGATCTTGAGCGTCGGCCGGTCATAACCATACTGGCCGCCGCCGCCCTGCCGCAGCTCCTTGTCCAGCCGGACCCACAGCCGGTAAAGCTGCTTGTCGGTCAGCTTGGTCAGGTCGGGGTTGCGGCGAATAAACACCGCATAGTGTGGGTGTCCCTTGGGCCGCGAGGGCACCTTGCGTGCCTCCGCCTTGCGGTGCTGGCGCTCCGCGACCTTCTGCGCCAGATAGACCGCGTGCTTCTTCGTGAAGAACCATCCAGGGCCGGACCGAACCACATCTGCCCCCATCTGGCTCCACCGACGGCGCTTTCCGGGATTCCGGTCGACCTTCTGCCCCGCCGCGTACTCGTCCAGGCGGCGGGTGATGATCCGTCCGCGATGGACGCCGATCAGGTCGCGCATGTTCATCAGGGCATTGAAGAGGGGCTTGCGGATCAGCGCCTTGCCCTCCAGCCCCTGGGCGTTGAAGCCCTCCTTGCCGGTCAGCGGGGCCGTGGTGTACGGGGAGCGGCCGACCAGGGCCATCGTGTTGAGGCCGCCCTGGGCCAGCTCGCCCAGGGGCACCTCCAGGATGGCCTCGCGGTAGAACCAGGCGTCCTTGGGCCACGGCCCCTTGGGGCGGGCTCCGATCTTGAACCACGGCTCCTCAAGCAGCTGCGCCAGCAGGGGCCGGATGTTGGCGTGGGTGACGATCTCGGGAACCTGGAAACGCGCCATGATGTCCTCCTGTTAACGCCGCTTGGCGTTCTTGTAGGCGTACCCGGCCAGCTCCATGACCGGCTCCTTGGCCAGCCGCTCGGCGTTGGCCGGGGCCTGGGCCGCCAGGAACTTGAGCACGGCCCCGGCGATCACCGGGTCGATCTTCCGCCCGTCGACCACGCCGGCCTGGCCGGACGTGGCGATGGTACGCAGCTCGCAGATGCGCGGGGTGAGCAGATATCCGGGGTTCCCCGCCGGAGGCTTCAGGAACATCTTGTGTCGGGTGCTAATCGTCACCCACCGGGCCGACGCCGGAGCGCCTGCGCGGCCGGGGTGGACCGAGGCGACGTACCCCTCGCGGTTCTTCTTGGCAACATACTTCTCGGCCTCCGCCTTCGACTTCCATCCGAGGACGACCGAGTCGCGGCCCTTGCCGCCGGGGACCAGCGTGCGGCCGGGGTTCCACCGCACCCCGCCCTTACGACGCTCGGCGTCCATGTCCGGCAGGGTCCGGACGATCCACCTCATCTCGGACTTCAGGGCCTTCAGGACCGCCGTGCGGATCGCCGGCTTGTCGGGTATCCCTGCGATCCGAATCTGGTCGGCCACGTGCCGGCCGTGCTTGGCGTCGAGGAACAGGCGCACGGTGTAGGGCTTCCACCCACCCTTGAGCAGCTCCTTGAACGCCACCTCCCAGGCGTATTCGGCCACGGCCTGGCCGTACATCTGAGCCGTGGTGCCGAAGAATCCCCACGCCTCATTGGCGGTCTTGAGGACCAACGGGTCGCCCTTGCGGGCCTTGGCGGGGTTGCGCCCCAGGCGCATTCCGTGCTCCTTCTCCCACCTCTTCCGCCGCGCATCGCTGGCCATTGCGCGGGTGATGTGGTCCTTGGCCCAGGCAATCGCGGCGGCCTTGGAGTCGGCCCCGGACCCACCAGATGAAGCCGCACCGTGGATCGTATTCGTGCGCCGGACGGCCCAGTGCCACGAGGGGTATCGGCCGCCGGAGCTCTCGACCGCGTAAACGTATCCCCGGCCGAACGGCACCCACTTGATGCGCGGGTTGGGCACGACCATGAGCAGGGGGTTGGCCGCCACCTTCATCTCGGTCTTCCTTTCCGCCGCCGTGGCCTTGCGGACCAGCACGGCCTGAACCTCGGTGCCACCCTTGCACTTGCCGCCGACCGTTGGCACGGCCTTCGGGCAGGCGATGATCATCTTGTGCGCCCCGCTGCCGGGGCTGATGACCCGGAAGCTGCCCTTCTGAAACTCCTTCGGGCTGGCGATGCGGACGCGGGCGAACCGGGCCTTCTTCCCGCCGAACTCCGCGCCAGCGCCCGCGAGCTGGTGCGTGCCGGCCTTCATGGCGCGGGCAACGGCCGTCCGGCGGGCCGCCTTGACCTTCGCCGACAACGGCCGCCCCACAAGCGCCCGCATGGCGGGATTGGCGCGGATGCCCAGGAGCTTCTCCGTGCGCTTGATCTTGCCGATCTGCTTCTTGATGCCCCCCAGCGCCCGGCTCCACAGCATATCCCGGCCGGCGGCCGTCTTGGCCCGCAGGGTCTTGCCCATCGTGTCGGCCAGCTTGAGCCTGGAACGCTCAAGCTCTTTCACGCGGGCCAGGTATGCCCGCAGCTGCTTCCTCGATGCGCGAACCAGCACGCCCTTGCGCGTCACCATCTTGGGGTTCAGTCCCAGCATTGCCATCCCCGCTTTCGTTGCCAGGGCCTTGGTGGCTACTCCGGCCCCCGCGCTGGCGGCCCCCTTGAGCAGCGCCAGGCCGGTGCCCACCACCAGGGCCTTTTTCGTCGAGTCGTCCTTCTTCCGCTTCCCGCCGGGGTTCAGGCCGAGCAGGCCCATCCCCGCCTGGGTCGCGACCGCCTTGGCGGCAAAGGCCGCCACGTCACGCAGTGAGGCCATGCCCTACTCCCGGCGCTTGGGGATGGCCGACATGATCTGCGGCAGGGCCATCAGGCCGATGAGCGCGACGCCGCCGATGGCCAGCCACTTGAAGTCGATCCCCAGGATGCCGCCGCCGGCCGACTTGGCCGTCTCTGCGGCCTGCTTCGCGGCCACCTGGGACTTGTCCCCGGCGGCCTTGACCGCAGCCTCGGCCTCGTCGGCGCTCTGCAGCTTCAGGGCCGCCCCCTGGTCGGCGGTCATCTTCCCGGCGGTCACCGCAGCGTCGACGGCCGCGTCAGCGGCGGCCTTCTTCTGCTGGGCGGCCAGCACCTCGGCCTGCCGCTGAGCCTCGGCCATCTCGGCGAGCTTGTCGGCCACGGCGGTCTTGCGGGCCGAGACATAGGCCCAGCAGATCGAGGCGATGCCGATGGCCACGCCGGCCACCACCACGGCCACGGCGGCGATGGCTCCCAGGCCGGTGCGCCCGGTCTCGTCGGTCGCGCCGGGCACCCACTTGGTGAGGTTGGCGATGGAGCTGTCGATGCCTTTCGCCTCGGCCTGCACCAGGGCGAAGCGGTCGGCCGTCAGCGTGCCCTGGGCGATGGCCAGGGCGTCGTTCGTGGCCTGGACGTCGTTGCGGATGTTGCCCAGGATCTCGTTGAGCTTCTCCAGCGCCTTGGCCCCGGAGACGTACTCCATCGTGGTTCCGATGGCGTCCCACAGGGCGACGTTGGCGGCGGCAGTCTTGGCGTCCTCCAGAACCTGCTTCTTGACCTGCTCGCGGACCGACTGCCGGAGCCCCCACAACCCGGTGTCCTGCATCATCTTGTAGTAGGAAACCTTAGCGAACGCGTCCTGCTTGATGGCGTCGGTGATCGCCGGGGTGGCCAGGATGCCATTGTCGGCCCCGGTGGTCATCCACGAGTACTCGGCGTCGGTGATCGCCCCGCTGGAGCGCAGGCCCTTGGCGACGTCGACGATCTGGTTGCGGATGGCCGTCCGGAGGGCGTCGTCGCCGACGTCGCCGAACGCCTCAACCTGCCAGGTGTAGCCGCTGAGCTTGCCGATGTTCAGCGACACCTGGGCGTCGTAGTTGTAGGCTTCCAGGCCCATGCACCTGCGGCCGTAAACCCGGCCTCGGTAAAAGAACACGGCTCACCGCCCCTTCTGCATGGAGCGGATGACGAACAGCCCGGCGACCACCGCCGCGCCGACGCCCAGGACGATCATGCCATAGGGGGTCTTGGCGGTCTGCACCACGGCCGCCGGCAGGGCCTTGATCGTCTCCTTGGCCACCGACACCTGCTGCTTGGCCTTGGCCTTCTTGGCCTCCTCGGCCAGGCGCTTGAGGGCGGTATCCAGCACCGTCTTGTAGGTGCCGGCGGCGGCGGCGAAGGGCACGCCGTTGGTGGTCACGGTCGAGGGGTCGGCCTTCATGGCGCTGTAGTACTTCTCGACGTCGGCCCGCAGCGCCGTGTACGGGGCAATCGTCGCCTGGAAGACGCCGGGGTTCTGCTGCATGAGGCTGGTCTCGCGGTTCTTCAGCCCGGCCATCGTTGCCTCGATGGGAGCCATCGCGATGGAGGCCAGGGCGGTGAGAGGCGAGGACGCGCCCACGGCAGTGATCGTCGCGGGGTCCGTGGTCGGCACGCTGACCTCCAGGCCCAGGCCGGCCAGGTTGGCGTTGGCCAGCCGGCGCGTCCGGGTGGCGAACATCCCATCACCAAAGAACCCCTGGCGCGTGGGCCGCACGTGCATCTTGCTCTCGGGGATGACCGACGGGTCCAGCGGCTCGTCGCTGCGCTGGACGTAACGCCGGCCGCCGCCGGGCTTGAAGGGCAGCCCCAGCTTCTCGGCCTGGATCAGCTGCTTCGGCCGGACCTGCGCGTCGATCCGCACCGGCAGGTTGGTGGACCCCTCCTTGACCGGCTCGGTGTTCGCCGGCATCCCGGCGTTGGGGTCCATCGGGTACTCGTCCTCCCGCAGGAAGGACACCGGCGTGCCGCCCTCGGGGATGGTCGGCCGGGGCCACTCGCCACGCGGGGTGGAGACGAAGTCCGACTCGGGGCCGCGTCCCGCGTCCAGCGGGTTGAAGGTTCCGCCCTCCCCGTAGAAGTCGGGCTTGATGCGGATCTGCGGCTTGGTCCGAACGGCGTGGACCGGCATCAGGTCGAAACGATTGTCGTCGCCAGGCATCTCAAATCCTCCAAGACCTCTTCTCCCAAAACCGCTCGGGCTCCCAGCCCAGGCGGCTGCGGGCAACCGTGCTGTCGCAGCCCACCCACTCGCCGTCGATAAGCAGGCGAGGGTACACGTGGCTGAAATCGGCCGGTCGGCGGGGATCGGCCTTGATCGTTGCAAACTCGGCGGGGATGCCCAGGACCATACCGATGGCGGCGATCAGGGTGGAATGGTCGTCGCAGTTGGAGAGAATCGCCCCGTCCTCAGCAACGAAGTTGTGCGTTCCTGCCACCGAAATGTCACAAACCTCTGCCTCGCCAACGTCGTCTATTTTCTTGATGGTTATGTTCTCAACCCCCGGCTGGCGCTCCAGGTGGCAGCGCCTGTTCTCCAGATCCTTGCAGGCGATTCTCCACATTGGGCGCTGGATGCGCCCTGCGCCCCTGGGGTTCCGCTGATACCAAGGAGAAACCGGCCGCCCCAGGATCATGTGCATGACGATCAACTGGTGGGCCAGCCTGTCCGAGTTGGTGTTGTATATCTTGGAGGCCCGCTCATGCCAAATGCCTCCCGGCTTGGGGATGTAGGCATCCCCCAGGCCGTAGGCCAAAAGCAGAACCTCCATTGCGTCTCGCGACAGGGACAGGTATTCGTCGGGAAAATGCTTGACCCACGAGGTTCTTCCGAACATTTCATGGAGGCGCTTTGTGAGCCAGCTCGCCTTAAGGTAAACTAGGCGAACCCCATCCTTGCGAAGACGCAGGCGATATGGGATGCCGAGCTGGTCAAGGCAACGGCAGGTGTAGTCTATCAGCGTCTCGTTCTTGTTGGCGATCTCGGCCCTAAACGGTTCGCCGGAGAACCCCTCTGCCGTGTATAGCCCCTCAATGAAGAGTTGCGCGGCCGAAATACCCGGCGTGCCATTAAGGCTTGGGAGCCGGTGGGCGCACATTACGCCGCGCATGTACGGCCTGGAGAAACCGGCAATGCCTGCAAGCGGCTCGCGGTGCGGGGTGAAGCGCGAGCTCTTCAGGGTCCAGATCTTGTGGTCGGGCGTACAGAAGAAGCTCTGCCCCGAACGCAGGCGTACCCGCTGGACGGGCTTCTTCCCCTTGTCTATCCACTGCGTCACCGGGCTAAACACCCACTGCCGCCCATCCATCGCGTAAGACAGGGCCTCGTAATCGGAGAAGTTCTCCCGAATGTCCCCGACCGCCTTTACCGCATATTGGCCGCTCGCCTTATCCCGAAGGATGATCTTCTGGCTCAGTGGGATGCAATCGCCAGCCTTGCGCTGAATCGTCCGCAGCGGGGCCTGTACCAGCTCCATGCCCTGCGGCACGCCGTCCTCGTCGGCGGCGGTCACCGGGTCGGGCACGTATTCGATGTGCTTCTTGACCCACTCCAGGATGCGCTCGCCCTGGCCCCGGAAGTTGCGGGGCATGCCGAAGGCGAACGGGGTGGCGATGCGAATGAACCCCCAGCTCTTGGCGGCTGCGACCGCCAACTCCCTCATGTGCTGGATGGTTCTCTCAGTTCCCCGCCACCCGGAGGGGATGTACTCGTAGAGGGGCATGCCCTTCTCCTCTTTTCTGCCACGTCTCGTGACGGGGCTCGACCTTGACCTGGGCCTCGTCGATTCGCAGCACGGAGATTGCCTTGCACTTCACGCAGCGGAACGAGATTACGATTCGCGTCCCACCGTACAGCCTGGCGAGGTGCGCATTGCACTTGGGGCAGTTGAGGTCGAGGTATGGCAGGCCATCGGTCGGTCCTCGCGCCACGCCGAACCCCCTAGAAAATAGCCCCGCCGGACGCGCACTTCGCGCTCGACGGGGCTATGTAGCCGCCCCTTCCAGGATGTCGGTCAGACCTTACCGATAGTCCATCGCCTTGTCCAGCCCAATTCCGGGGCTACCGGACCCGGCGGAACTCGGCGTCCACGACGTTGCCGTCGCCCCCGCCCGCCTCGTCTCCGCTGCCATCGTCCCCGCCGGCATCGCCATCGCCGTCGTCATCGTCGGACGTCGCGCCGGCCTTGGCCAGCTCCTCCTCGGCCATCAGGCGGATTGTCGCCTCGGTCCAGCAGGTGAGGAAGTCCCGAATGTCGGGCTTCTTCCGCAGCTCGCCGGTGTCCTCGTCGCCGAACTTGTTAAAGATCTGCTCGGCGAAGTAGCGGTTGATGACGGTCAGCTCCTGCAGCGTGCTGGCGAGACCATCGAGAATGGCGGCCTTGTCCTCCTCCGGCACGTCGCCGAAGAAGCGGGCCAGGGCCTGCTCGCCGAACTTGGCGGCCAGGCCGCCGATCACATCGGCACCGGGCCGTGGGGTTGGATTCTCAGGCATTGGCGGATGCTCCTTCCGGCTGAGCCGGGGTCGTGGCGGCCGGGGCCGCCGGTTCGGGTTTCGCGGCCTTCTTGGCCTTCGGCTTGGCCGGCGCGGCGGGCGGTTCCTTCGCCCCCTGGGCCTTGGGCGCGTCCGTGGGGGCCGCAGCTGGGGCATCCGCCGGGGCCGCAGGCGCGGCCGGTGCCGGTGCCGGCGTCGGGGCCGGCTTGGCGGCGGCCAAGCGCCGTCCATAGGCCGCCTTGATGGCCGTGACCTGGTTCAGGGTCCACTGCTGGGCCTCGGCGTCCAGGAGCTTCGCCCCGACCGCGCCGATCTGGTCGGTGGGCACGTAGGGGGAGACCATCGAGATGATCTCGGTGATCTTCTCGGCCTTGCCGATGCCGGCCATGAAGGACGGCGGCCCGGCGAGGACCATCTCCGTGAACTTCGACTGCGCCGGACGGGTGTCGAGCTCGGCGCTGAGCTGCGCCCATACCGAGCGGATGAACTTGGACGTGTCCGGCGCGGCGGGCGGTGGCGCAGCCGGGGCCGCGCCGGGCTTGCCGGCGGAGACACGCGCCAGCACCCGGTCGGCGATGCGCTTGGCAGCCGACTCGACCGCCTCCTGCGACATCGCGTCGGGCTTCTGCTGCGCGGCGGCCTGCTCGGGCGTGGGCAGGGTCGGCGACATGGCATTCGTGGCCAGCTTGCCGGCGATGATCTGCGTCAGCATGTTCCCCGCCTTGTTGGCCCAGCCCAGGTCGGGATCGCCGTCACCGCCGCCGCCGCCGAGCTGCTTGGCGAACTCCATCCCCTGCTTCATCAGCTCCATCTGCTTGTCGGCCGTCAGCATGGCCATTTCCTGCTTGGCCCCGGCCGCCTCCAGCAGCAGCTCGGTCTCGCGGGAACGGGCCGAAACCTGCGACTCGACCAGGGCGCGGTTGTTGGCCTGGCTCATCTCCATGAGCTTGAGGACGTTCGAGAATTGCTCCTTGCTGGACTCGTTGGCCGACTTGATCTGGTCGGCCACGTTGGCCACGACGATCTTCAGCCCCTCCATCATGGCCGTCGTCGACTGCTGCATGGCCTGGATGATGGCCGCGTTGCCGCCGTCGTTGCCTCGGGAGCTGCGGAGCTCGGCGATGAGCGTCTCGAACCGCCGGTTGCTGTCCTCGCGGATGTCCCGGATCTCGTGCTTGATCGAGAGGCGCTCCTCCTGATCCTGCAGCAGCCGTTGCACCTCGTCTTCGCTGAGGCCGGTCTCCATCGGCAGCATGGGCTCGGCCGCCGGGGCGGGGTCCTCCTCCTTCGCCACCTCCTTGGCGGCCTGCAGGCGCAGGCGGCGGGTCTGCAGCAAGCGCGTCATTCGCTCCTCCCGGATTCGCTCCTTCTCGATGTCGTCGAGCGGCTCGGTGCCGTCGACCTCGTGGTCCCCCATCGTCAGCTCGGGGTCGAACTTCGGCGGCTCGTCGATGTTCACGTTGATCGCCCGCAGTGGCTTGGCGTCGTGCTTCACGACGAACACGTATTCCTCGCCGCCCTGCTCGGCCTCCAGCCGGGTCTTGACCACCTCGACGTCGAAGGGCCAGTTGCAGCAGTAGCCGCGAAGCACGCCGAGCTTGACCTTCTTGCGCTTGTAGACGGCCGGGGCGCGACGCTCGACGGTCAGCGTGCATTTGTAGGGGTCGATGGCGTTCTTCACCAGCCAGATGATCGGGCGGCCGGTGACGGCGGAGAGGGCGCGGTAGTCCTCGATGGGAGCCAGCAGCTTATCCGACGGGGACATCTGCCTCTTGAGCTCCTCCAGCTCGGACGGATCGACCATCTCGATCCCGTCGCTGTCGACCGCCACGCCGGTGCCGTTGCCGTCCGGGGATCCGGGGTCGGCGACGGGCTCGGAGATGCGGATGTGCCGGCGGGGGCGACCACGCTTGGCGGGGCGTTGCGCGGCGGCCCGCTCCAGGGAGTCCTGCAGTTCAGGGCTATCGTCTGGCACTTGATGCTCCTTCTGGAATGCCCCGCCGCCCAATGCGGCGGGGACTCGTGACTCGCGGCCCGACGGGGGCGGCGAGGGCGGAGATTGCTCGGTCTACATAAGGCACCCCCTGCGCCAGGGGGCGCGGTTTGACGGGCATTTGCTCATCGGGCCTATGGTACGCACGCACGCAGCTTAGGTCGGCCCCAGGGCGTTGTCCAGCCTGAAAACCCGGAATTCGGGGCACATCTTTGGCTTCGTGTAGCGTTGAGGCCGATTTTCGGGCTTATTTCGGCCAAAGATGCGAGAAAATGTCGCCTCATAAGTGCCAAAATTGGGCGAGATGTCGCCTAAAATTTGGTTTTTTCTTGCTTCGTGTAGCGTTTTGGGGTATGCTCCGGGTGGCCGCAGGGTGGGCCGGGGTGCCCCGGCAACCTGCGGCGGGACAAACGGCACAGCCGATAGTTGAGCGGCGGCCGAAGGAGGCTGGGAACATGGAACTCAAGGTGATCGCAGAGGGAACCATTGGCTTCATCGAGGAAGAACGCCTATCGGATGGATCGCTGGCCCACAACGTAGTCCTCAAGAGCGACGACGACGCGCCGGTGGCCAGGATGGCCTGCCGCAGCCTGGAGGCGGCGATAGCCCTCCACAAGGAGATCGAGAAGGTCGTGTGGGTGCAGCCGGCCTGCTCGTGCCCGGCACGTCCGACCAACGACGCGTCCGGCTGCCCAGGCGGTAAGCCCGCCCCCGGCCCCTGGAGCCTCCGGAGCGATGGGCACCCCGACCTGCCCGGCAGCCTGTGGATCGACGCGCCCTGCGCCGACAAACCGGCCATCGCGTTCGGCCAGGCCAACGGGCGGCTGATCGCCGCCGCGCCAGAGGCGCTGGAGTTGGCCAGACGCGTGGCCGCACACCTGCGCAATGGATGCCCGGCCGAAGGCGATCCGACCCGGTATATGCGGGCCGACGAGGTCTCGCTGTACCAGGCAGCCAGGAACATCATCTCCAAGGCCAACGGATAGCTGGCCTCCCAACCCCGCCGGGGCGGCCGGGGCGTACCCGGCTGCCCGGAGCGCGGGGCGGAGGCGGCAAGAAGGAGGACGCATCATGAAGGCTGGCAAGAACCTGCAGGAACTGGCGACCGAGGTGAAGCGGCAGAAGGAGACCAAGCGCGACTTCGTCGGGCCGACCACGGCGATGGGCATGTTCGTCGACGGCGGCAACCCGGCCAACCGGGTCGCCCGGCTGCGGGTGGGCCGCAACGGCGACGCGGCCAGCTTCGACATCAACGACCTGGCCCACGAGCAGATCGGCGACCGCCTGGAGATCCCCCGCCGCTACTACGAGCGGATGCTCCAGAGCCAGCCGGATCTGCTGGCCGACAACGTCAACACCTGGCTCCGGGCCAAGCCCGAGAAACGCCTGGTCCGCACCCTCGACAACCGCGTGCGGGCCTTCCTCAGCGACCGCTACCGCCCGCTCGACAACTTCGACCTGGCCGAGGCGGTCCTGCCCGACCTGCTCGGCACCCCCGGCCTCCGGGTGGAGAGCGCGGAGGTCACCGACCGGCGCTTCTACCTCAAGGTGGTCAACGAGCGCGTCCAGGGCGAGGTGAAGAAGGGCGACGTCGTCCAGGCCGGGCTGGTCATCAGCAACAGCGAGGTCGGGGCCGGCTCCCTGGCCATCCAGCCGCTGGTCTTCCGCCTGGTCTGCCTCAACGGCGCGATCATGAACGACGGCGCTCTCCGGAAGTACCACGCCGGCAAGGCGATGGGCGGCGGGCGCGACGGGGCCGACGAGATGCTGCCCTGGGAGCGGCTGTCCGACGAGGCCCGCAAGGCGACCGACGCCGCCCTCTGGCTGCAAGTCCGCGACCTGGCCAAGGCCGCGTTGGACGAGGCCATCTTCTCCCAGGCGCTGACCAAGATGCAGGCGGCGGCCGGGGAAAAGCTGGTCGCCGGCCCCACCGAGGTCGTGGAGGTGCTGGACAAGCGGTTCAGCCTGCGCGAGGGGGAGAAGAAGGGCATCCTGGCCGCCCTCATCGAGGGCGCGGACCTGAGCCGCTGGGGCGTGGCCAACGCCATCACGGCGGCCTCGCAGAAGGTCGAGAACTACGACCGCGCCACCGACATGGAGCGCCTGGGCGGGACCATCCTGGAGCTGCCACCGACCAGCTGGAAACTGATCTCGGAGGCCAAGAACTAAGGCTGTGCGGGCAGGCGGGGAGGCGGGCAATACGGCCCGCCCCCATAGAGGAAAGGAGCGATCACATGAGCCAACCCGCACGATACACTTCCGAGCATGCTGCGTGGCTTCTGTCCACCGTCGGCGATCTTGCAACACCCGACACCACGATCCGTGACGTGCTTCGGATCGTTCTCCCCGACTGGCACAAGCTGACAGGGCATACATGCACGGCCGAGTCCCTGGAGGTGGTCTACCACAAGTTCAAGCGGCGGCTGCGGCCGGCGGCTACCGCCCCCGCCGTCGAGCCCCACGCTCCCGGCGAGTACAAGGCCCCGATCCTGCCGCCGGACCACGTGGTCATCGCCATCAAGAAGGCCGGCGGGGAGCCGCTGATCTTCTCGACCTACCGCGAGGCCCTCGCCACCGTCAACGGCAACGCCGGGGAGTTCCGGTTCTTCGCCGCCCGCGAGCTGCGGGCCAGCTACCGCACGATCCTGGCGCTGGAGTAGGAGGACACAGATGAGCGTCTCAAAGAAAAAGCTGTCCGCAAGCGCGGCCGGGGCAGCCCCGACCGGCCCGAAGTACCCCCACGTCAAGGTGCGGCTGGTGGGCAAGGACGGGAACGCCTTTTTTATCCTGGCCCGCGTCAGGAAGGCAATGGAACAGGCCAAGGTGCCCGACGAGGAGTGGCAGGCGTTCCGGAAGGAGGCCACCAGCGGGGACTACTACCACCTGCTGGCCACGGTCATGAAGTGGGTGGACGCCTCGTGAAGCGCTCCTGCGCCTGGTGCGGCAAGGAGCTGCCGCCCAACGACCTGCCGCCGGCACCGGAGCTGCCTCCCGACACGGTCAGCCACGGCATGTGCGACCAGTGCAAGGAGCAGATGGAGGCGCAACGCCGGCCCGAGGAGGGGGAGAATGACGCTCGGTAGCAGCCAGAAGGCCAAGCTTGGAAAGTACTGCGACCCCCAGGGGCTCTTCGGCGTGGCCCTGGCCCGCAAGCGCCTGCGGGCCAGGCTGTCGCAGAAAGAACTGGGAGTCATCTTCGGCGTCCACCGGGTGACGGTCGCCAGGTGGGAGACTGGGGTCATGATCCCGAGGCCGAAGGACATCCGCCGGAAGGACGCCATGTGGCTCCTCGACAAGCTCGCCGGGGCCAGCGACTTCGAACGGCGGAAGATACTGATCGAGAAGGGGATCGTGTAGCCATGCCTGACAGCATACAGCCCGTCGGCGGTGACCCCCAGCGCATCGAGAACGAGCGCCCCCGCGTGAAGATGGGCGACTGGTATTGGGCCGACATCGAAGAACACGACCACAATTACAATAACCTGCCGTCCCGCAAGCGCCTGGTCTGCGTGGTCAGGGTCGGATCCAACTACGTCAAGCTCGCCCGGCCCAGCGGCTACAACTGGCGGCACGCTCTGGCCGAGTTCCCCGGCGACCTGGTCCACGAGCCGAACCCGACCAAGTTCCTGCGGGAGGAGGTCGACGAGGCCCAGGCGAACGTCCTGTCGGTGACCAAGAAGATCGAGGCACTGTGCCTGCGCCTGGGGCTTACGCCCCGCGAGGCCCTGCCCGAGAAGGCGGCGTCGGATATCGGCACGGCCATCGTCAAGGCCACCGGCAAGGACGACGTCAAGGCGTATAAACGGGCGCTGGTCCGGGCGAAGGAGAAGCAGCTGCCGGAGCTATTCAAGGAGCTCAAGCACCACAACGAGAAGCTGGCCACCGCAATGAAGGCCGAGCTTCTGCCGCTGGAGGGGTATGCCAAGGCCCTGGAAAAGCGCATGGGCCTGATCGAGGACCGGATCTTCCACGTCGAGCTCTATGGCGGGCTGTGCGAGACGGTGGTGCAGGTGGCCGAGGGCACCCCCGCCGGGATGGGCGAGAGGCTCCGGGTGCTGCAGCGCCGGTTGTACATGGACGAGGAGTGCCTCCTGGACTACGATGCTGGAGGAATGGACTTCACCCGCGTTCGGGACTTCGACAAGTGGGTGGCCCGGCCGCACAACCGCGACCGGCTTCTCCCCTTCCCCCGTTGCGTGGCGGCCTTCCGCGTTCGCCGAAACCCCAAGAGCTACGGTCCGCTGGACAGCTTCATCAAGTTCTCGTGGGATGACGCCAACAACTCCACCTATCTGTACCTCCGCAACGGCGACAACCTCTACCGGCTGTCGACCGACCTGGATTTCGGATCCCGGCTGTTTCCGGGCAAGGCCGAGTTCGACTTCACCCAGCCCGTCTATGCCAAGATGTTCTGCGAATCCATCGACCGCATATACACCGAGGGCGAGGTCGTGCAGATGCGTTCGCGGCGAGCGGAGGCGCGGAAACGGCTCGACGCGTGGAGGGCGGCCCATCCCAAGAAAGATCCCCGGTTTGACGCGCCGTGGGTGGAGAGCAAGGAGTGGGAGCAGCTTTTGTGGTACGACGACGACCCGGACCGGCTCCGTCGGTTCTCTCCGGACGACGTGTACTACGACGACATCAAGCGCCACTTCGACAGCCAGATCAAGGCTTACAACCGCATCACGGTCGTGCTCCAGGGGCTGCTGGACCGGAGCCCGGTGTTCCAGCCCCACCCGCCGGTGAAGCTGTGGAAGGACCGCGATTTCGAGTTCATCGAGCTGGTCTACGACGACGACCGGGCGCTATACGCCGGCCCCAAGCCCGACTTTGCGGCGTACCAGGCCCGCCTCAACGCCAGCATCGCGGTCGGCACGATGGTGGTGGGGCAGCGGGCCTACTGGAACGTCGCAACCACCCACCCCGATAAGCGCCAGGCGGGGCAGGACGACATCCCCCATCTCCGGGCGAGCTATCAGAACAAAGGCCCGGCCAAGGTGGCCGGGGTTGCCCGCCGCCACCGCGCATCGTGCGACTTCGTTTGGGAGCGCGAGCGGGCCTGGAGCCGCTACTGGCGGGCCAAAGAAGGCCCCGTCAAGTCGTGGCTCAAGCGCGTGCCGCTGTCGTGGCTGCTCAACGTCGACGCCTATACGCCGGGGGACTTCAAGCAGTTCTTCGCCGACCCCCGGACCCGCAAGGAGTACATGCAATGGGCCGGTCTGATGCTGGAGGCCGAGCGGCACAAGGCCGGGGGAAAGGACGAGGAGGACTGATTTTTATAAGAATTACCTTGACTCGCGCACGGCCAGGGGTAAGGTGGTGGGGGCTACAGGAGTGGACGCGATGACCCGCGAACAAGAAATCCTGGGATTCAAGATCGAACACGATGACGCCGCAACCGCCCTCCGGGGCAACGGGATCATCATGTGTACCTGCATCGGCGTCGCCCCGATGGGCAGCATCTGGCTGCGTCGCCGGGGCGCGACCTGGGAGGCCCGCCAGCACGTCGCCATCATGGGCGGGTGCCCGGAGGACGACGAGTGCGAGGGCCGCAGCCCGTTCGCCGATAACTTCACCGCCAACCTCGCCAGGGGCGTGGGGCTTACCAAGGAGGCGGCCATCAAGGCGTTGGTGGCCGACCGCAAGAAGATGGCCGACTCGCTGTTCGGCGAGTAGGCAGGCAAGAATGGAGGATTGATGACAATGCCCATCAAAGGCTTGAGCGAGAAACGCCGCATCCCCCGCATCTCCAAGATCCACCTTGGCATCAAGGTGTCGACCAAGGACGGCGAGAAGCAGTACCCCAAGGCGGTGGACTTCTTCGTGCTACCCATGCGGGAGAACTCCGGCGACGCCTTCCTGGCCCAGGCGGTCCGCTACCGGCAAGCCGAGGCCGCGCAGGTCAGCCTCACGCCGGTCGACCGGGCGGCCCTTGAGGCCACGATGAACGACGCCCGCCTGAAGATGGAGGCGCTGTTCACCCCGGAGGGGCGTCAGATCAGCGCCGTCTACGGGCCGCTGCCCCGCGAGCTCGACGTGCTATTCCCCAGCGACAAGCCCGAGGAATGCTTCCCGCAGAGCTACAAGTCCTATAACCGGGGCACCGGCCTGTTCTGCAAGGGCGACGGCGTCAAGGCCATGCGGGTGGGCGAAAACGGCGCGATGACCGAGATCGACTGCGCCGGCCCCGAGTGCCCCATCTACAAGGACAAGAAGTGCTCCGAGATGGCCAACCTCATGGTCATGATCCCCCGCGTCAGCATCGGCGGCTGCTGGCAGATCGACACCGGCTCGGTCAACTCCATCATCGACGTAAACTCCGGCATGGACCAGGTCAAGGCCCACGTCGGCCGGCTGGCGATGGTCCCCTGCAAGCTCCGCGTGGTGCGCCGGCAGGTGACCGCCGAGGGCAAGAAGAAGAGCATCTTCACGCTCCAGGTCGGCATCAGCTCCTGGGAGGACTGCCGCAACTTCGCCCGCGAGCTGACCGCCCTGCGCCGGGAGTTCCGCGAGGGCCTGGCCCTGCCGGCCCCGGAGCAGAGCAAGTTCGAGGAAACCCACCTCATCGCCGCCGACGTCCAGGGCGACGAGCCGACGGTGGTCCTGCCCAGCGGCGAGCGGGTCAAGCCGGCAACCGGCGAGATCGTCGAGGCCGAGTTCGATCCGGTTGCGCCGGCCGAGGGCGAGAGGACGGCCGACGACCTGCTGGCCGAGGCGGTCGCCGGAGGGGAGGAGGACCGGTTCAACGACCTGGCCGGGGGGCACGGCGGGACGTTGTCGCCCGAGACCCCGGCCGCCAGGCCAGCCAAGAAGCCCAAGGCCGACCTGTGGCACCACGCCGGCCAGCCAGCCCCAACGGCGGCCCCCGACGCCCCGCAGAAGGCCGCCAGGGCGAAGAAGGGGGCCGGCAAGGCCCCGGCGGCCCCGGCCCCCGAAAAGCCGGCCACGGCGGCCCCTGTGGCCCCACAGGAGGCCCCAAAACCACCGTCAGGGCCGGCGTCCGGGGTGGATTTCTGAGGGAGCCATGACGCCAATCGAGGAACGAGCCGTGAAGGCGCTGCGGACCGATGGGCCGATGCGTGCCAGCGACCTGGGCCAGATACTATGGGGCTCCAGGCGCAACTCCGGCGGCGGCTCTCACGCGCACAACCGGTTCTGTCGGCCGGCGGGGCGGCTCCTAAAGCGCCTGGAGCGCCAAGGGCTGGTGCTAGGATACCCCACAGCGCATTGCTGGCTTTGGGCTTCGCTGAAATAAGAGACGCGAATGATGACCGACGACAAGATCGATCAGCTCCGGGCCGCTTCCGAGGCCCGCGAGATGAGGGACCGCCAACGCAGAGCGCGGCAAGAGTTCCTGGGCGACCTGCATCGGGAGGTTCACCTGTTCCGTTATCGGCGCTTGGCGCGGTTCCCCGAGGTTCCGTTGCCGACACTGCCGGGGACTAGGGTGGCGGCGGCTATTTCGGTGGCCCGAAGGAACCGACGCGGAACCGGGCGCGGATCCGAAGGCGGAGGACATTGGCGGCTCAGCGAGCCCTGCGTTAGTTACGGGCGCTGGCCGGGGGCAGACGGATTTTTTGCCTGAGTCGAGAGGGCGTGGGACCGGATGAACGAGGAGCGCTGCCGATGACCAGAGATGAATTCCAGACCGAGGTGGAGGAATTCCTCGGCATATACCCCGACTTCGGGCTGACGGCCAAGGAGGGCTGGACGGTCGAGGAGGATGACGAGCTCGACGAGGGCTTCTGGCGGGCGACCGTTACCCTGACCATCGGCAGCCCCGACGAGGAGGAGTTCGTCATCGTCATTCGGCAGAACCCCGACGACAAGGACCGGCCGGCCATCGAGGCCGGCGAGGATTCCTACCTGTCGCTCGATGGCGACGGGCTATACGCCTGGCTGTGGGTCGAGACGTTGATGCGGTTGCGGAGGCTGAAGGAGGCCAAGCATGGCACCTGAGATTCGGGCATTCCTGGTCAGCCCCGGCCGGGGCGGGGCCGACTTCACCTGCTACCCCTTCAAGGCCGACGACGCGGCCGGGATGGAATCGGCCGGCGAAAGAGCAAAGGAACACATCGCCGAGGCGGCTGAAAACCTGGAGCTTGGTGAAGAGGCGACCATCGAGATCCGCGTGGTGGAGCCAGACGAGTGCTCCGAATGTCGAAGCGATGACGACGAATGCGAGTGCCGGCAAAGCTCCGCCAACCCCGACTTCCGCCCGGCGTGGGAGGCGGAAGGAGAGGGGCGACCGTGCTCCACGGAGGAGGCCAAGGGACAATGAGCCTGGACAGCATAGACACCGCCTATCGCCGGGTGAAGCAGGCGAACGAGCGCCTGGCCCTGGAGGTAGCGACCAGCTTCCCGGTCGGCAGCCGAACCACCTGGGAGAAGCAATACGGGGTCATCTGCGGAGGCGAGGTGCTGGACATATCCGGCGACTGCCTCAAGGTCCGCAACGACCGCACCGGCAAGGAGTACTGGATCGGGGCGTACGACATCCTGAAGGCCCACGGCAAAGTCTAGGAGGGAAAAGTCAATGGCAACCGAACTGACCGCTGAACAGGCCGAAATGCTGCTGCCCGGTCGCAAGATGCACGTCATCGAGGAGATAGGCATAGCCCGCAGGTCCAGCGAATGGGCTCCGGCCGAGGTGCGGGATCTCCTCCTCCTTAAGGCCGAGAAGATCGAGCGACGATCCGGTATTGACGAGCCCTATGGCCACGAGCTGGCCATCCTGGTCATGGGCAAGTGGTTTTTCGTGGCAATTTAGATGGCGTCGAAAGACGCGAAGGAGAACGACGATGTGCGCAAAGATGTCCGCTGCCGCCCGCGAACTAATGTATGGGGCTCCCCCGCCGCCCCCGTCTCCTCGGCCCGCGACGGAAACGTACACGATCTCCAATTGCGGAATCGGATGGCGGCAAAGCCGGTGCTGCGCTGAATGCAAGCACCTGTGGACCGGAGACAAAGACTGCTCGCCTGCAAATCCCGAATGCTGGCACCCATCGGTCAAGCGAATGCAGCCGTATCCCCACGGCCCGGTCGTCAACGAAAAGCACGAGGTCGAAGATGGGTGCTGCGGCAAGTTCAAGGAGCGGGCGTGAAGGCACGAACTTACAGCCAGAGCTTGTGCAAGGCCGCCGGCTGCCCCAAGCTCTTCTTGCACCGCCTGGACGCCCCGCGCACCGGCAGCCAGTCGCTCCTGGCCTCCCTGGGTACGGGCCTGCACAAGTTCGGCCAGCTCTACCAGGACCACTGCCTCAAGCTGGGCGTGCAGACCGACGTGGCCTGCGCCCGCAACCTCGCCGCCCAATGCCTGGCCGACAGCGGCCTCGACAGCGGCCACTTCGACGACCTGCTATGGCTGGCCGAGCGCTTCGCCGAGCAGGAGGTGGTCGACCCGGCCAAGCGCACGATCTTTGAGGAGAGGATGGATGCCGGGCGTTTCTACGGCACGCCGGACAAGGTGGTCATCCTGGACACGGATCCCGCCACGCGGTATCCGACCGCCATCGAGATCTGCGATTACAAGAGCGGTTGGAAAGTTCCGAGCCACGACGAATGCCGCAAGGACATCCAGCTCCAGATGTACGCCGGACTGTGGCGGGCCGCCGCCCCCAGCATCCAGACGTTCGTCTGCCGCTACATCTACCTGCGCTCGGGCCGCGAGCGCAAGTTCGCCCTGACCGCCGAGCAGGTCCGGGCCTTCATGACCGACATGGAGGCCCTGGCCTATAAGCTCGACGAGATCAAGAAGCCCGAGCCGCACCCCGGCCCGCTCTGCGACTATTGCGAGATCGCCACCACCTGCTCGATGGTGGTCGATGGCCGGGTGCGGGCGCTGATGTCCCCGGATCAGGCCGTCAAGGCCGCCGAGTTCCTGTGCGCGTTGCGCGGGGCGCAGCGCGAGCTTGAGGCGCGGCTGCGGCCCTGGGTTGAGCAGAACGGCCCCATCCGCCTGGCCGGCGGGGCAACACTCGGGTTCCACCCGACCCGCAAGAACGAGTTTCGGACGCTGGAGGTCATGTCCTGGCTGGCCCGCAAGACCAAGCTCAAGGCCGCCGACATCATGCAGTGCTTCCGCATCGGCAAAACCGGCATCGGCAAGCTGGCCAAGGCGGCCGGCCTGGATGCCGCCGCCAAGAAGGAGCTCAACGCCCTCCGGTGGGAGGTGCCGTCGAGCAAGTTCGGCTTTGCCAGGAACGCAGCCCCACCCGATGCCACACGCGTTCTCGGGCACGAGGACAGACCCCATGAGCACTAGATGGGCAGATCCCGAAGCCGTCCGAAAGTACATGACGAAGTGGCGGAAGAAGAACCGAGAAAAGATGCGGGATTACGCCGCTGAATACTACAGGAGAAACAGGAAAAAGATAATATCTAAAGTTCGACAACGGGCGCGTCGGATGAGACGGAAAAACAGAGAATGGGCGCGTGCAGACTACCGGCGCAAGCGGGCAGACTATATTGCTCGCATCCGCGCATGGTCAGCCTCCCATCCCGAGGCCGTTCGGGCCTCGTGGATAGTGGCCAAGGCCATCAGGCGGGGCAAGATTTCTCGTCAGCCGTGCGAGAAGTGTGGCGCAAAGAAAACCGTTGCGCATCACCCGAATAGCAACAGGCCACTGAAGATTCGCTGGCTTTGCGGAAGTTGCCATCGCCGGCTACACGCAGCCAGACGGCGGAGAGCACAGAACAAGAAAGAGAGGGCCACGCAATGAGACTGACAAGGCTGACGATCCAGGATTTCTTGGGGATACGCCGGGCCGAGATTGACCTGGCCCAGGCCCCGCTGCACATCTTCATGGGGCCGAACAACTCCGGCAAGAGCTCGGTGTGCGACGCCGTCGAGTTCGCCCTGACCGGCCTCGCCAGGACGATGGCGAAGAAGAAGGACGCCGGCACGTTCCTCCGTCGCCGGGGCGCGGAGCACTTCGCCGTCGAGCTCGCCTGGGAGGGCGGCCAGCTCCGGCGCACGGACTCCGGCTGCTCCCTGGCCGAGCGCGACGTCTCCGCCATATTCGGAGACGAGAGCGTCGTCCGCGCCAGCCTCAGCGGCTTCCGCTTCCTGGCCTCGCCCCCGTCGGCCCGCCGGGAGCTGGTGGCTGGCGTAACCGGCAAGAAGGCCGACCTGGGCGCGGCCCTGGCCAAGGTATGCAAGGAGGCCGGGCTGCCGGCCGACCTGACCGAGAAGCTGGTGAAGATGGCCGACGAGGACATCGACCACGCCGAGACCTTCGCCGTCGAGCAGCGCAAGGCCGCCAAGCGCTCCCTGGAGGCGTACACCGAGGGCGACCCGCCGCCGGGCAAGGTGACCATCGATGGCAAGGAGTACGACCTAACCAAGACCGACTGGCTCGCCATCGAGAAGCGCCTGGCCGAGCGCAAGGCCGAGCGCGACAACGCCCTCCGCGCCGAGGGCGAGGCCAAGCTGCTCGACGCCCCCGAGGCCATCAGCGCCAAGATCGCCGCGCTCAAGGACGAGATCGCCAAGATCCCGGCCGCTGCCGCCGCCGGCAAGGCCGACGCCGATGCCAAGAAGGCGCTGGCGGCCATGACCGCCGCCGAGATCGAGCTCGGCCGCGCCCAGGGGGCGCTGGAGGCCGCCCGCAAGAACGCCGAGAACATCGACAAGCTCGGTGCCCTGGGCAAGTGCCCGACATGCCGCCAGGCCATCGACCAGAGCTTCGTCGCCAAGATGTACGACGAGGCCGTGAGCGACGGCGACAAGTGCAACGAGGCCGTCGAGCAGGCCAAGGCCAAGCTCGCCGGGCTCCGCAAGGCCAACGACGACGCCCAGGCCGCCGCCAAGGCCGCCCAGGTCGGCGCAGGCAAGGCCAGCGAGCTCAACGCCCGGCTGAAGGGCCTGGAGGATGACCTGGCCGACGCGATGGCCTATCCCAAGCTGGCCGCCGAGAGCGCCCGCCTAACCGCCGCCGTCGAGCTCGGCGAGAAGCTGCTCCAGGCCGCCCAGCGGTATTCCGCCTGGCAGGTCCGGGCCAAGAACGAGGAGGGGATCAAGCACAGCGTCGCCGTGTGGGACAAGATTGCCAAGGCGCTGGGCAAGGAGGGCGAGATCCGCAAGATGACGTCGACCGGCTTCGACCTGTCCGTGGTCCGCTCGGCCGCCGCCGCCCTGCTCGGCCCCGACCGCACGGTGGACGTCGACGAGAGCTGGAACATCACCTGCGGCGGGCTCCTGGGGCCGGGGCTGTCCCGCAGCGAGCGCCTGCGCCTGGGAGCCGGCTTCGCCACCGCCTTCGCCATCGCCAGCAAGCTCGGCGTGGCCGTCATCGACGAGGTCGACATCCTGCAGGCCGAGAACCGCAAGGCGCTGACCGGCTGGATGCTCGGCCAGGCCGACAAGGTCGGCACGTTTATCCTGGGGTCGACGCGTGGACGCGGCCCCAAGGGAGAATTGCCAGCCCCATCAGGCGACCCCAGGGTGAAGTTCTGGTGGTGCGAGAACGGAGAGGTGGTGGCCGTATGAAGCCGCTCAACATGATGGGGCACCAGGTCGTCGTCCGCGCCGTCTACCGCAAGAAGAAGACCTGGGACGGCGAACGCCGCCGCCACGTTCTGAGCTACCTGGTCGTCGACCTGCCCAAGCCCCGGACGGGGTGGTATGTCGGGGAGCGCAACCTGCGGACCGGGGACGTTGTCCCCGGCGGCTATGAAGACCCGCCCGAGTTCCGGGGCGGAGGGAACATCAAGGCCCACGCCGTCGTGTTCTGGCCGACCCTCGCCCCGGTCCTGGTTCCGGACGGATTGCTGGTCCCGCGATGCCACACCGGTCCCCTGGCGGATCCGGCCCCCTACTCCCCGCAAGGATCGCCCGAGGCCAGGGCGCAGGCGCTTGCCGCCTACCAGACCCAGCAGTTCAGGGGCGAGAACGCCCGCGATGCCCGAGGCCGATTCATCGGCGGATAATTTTTTAGAGGTTTTTAGGGTTTTTCCCTGGCCATCTCACGGTGGCGCGGTAAGCTCGCGAGTGCAAGGGCAGGAGACCCCAGGGAACCATGAGCAGAGCCTGCGGAGTTCCGGTCGGCTGGAGAAAGCACGCGCCCCTAGGGTCCGTGCCCTTGCAACTCCACGTCGACCGGGACTCCGTGGGCTCTGCGGGGTGATCGATGGACGATAAATACCTCCCCGGCGTTGAGCGGCTGTATGGGCTGGGCGCAAGCTTCACCCCGCTCAACGGCAAGGTTCCGATCACCAAGGAGTGGGCGGCCCAGCCCCGCGAGAGCCTGGAGCAGGCTCTGGCCTGGGCTGCGGCCGGCAACATCGGCATGCGCACCGGCGGCAACTCCGGCGGCATCATCGCGGTCGACGTTGAGTCCGACGCCGAGCCGGGGGCATACGAGGCCCTGGGCCTGCCGCCCACCCTGGCCGTCCGGACCGGGTCCGGCGGCTTCCACTACTACTTCCGCGCCAACGGCCACCGCATCAAGAACAGCGCCAGCAAGCTGGTCCCTGACATTGACGTGCGCGGCGAGGGTGGCCAGGTGGTGTTCCCCGGCAGCATCCATCCCGAGACCGGCCAGCCCTACGAGTTCCTCAACCCCGACCAGCCCATAGCGCAGATCCCCGAGGAGTTCGTCCAGCAGTACGCCCCGAAGATACTCAAGGACTGGAAACCGCCGAAGCCGGCGGCCACGCCCCCGCCGGTGGCGATCCCAGGCGAGCACCCATACCTGCGCCGAGCGCTGGAGGGGGAGTGCCGCAACGTGGCCACCGCGCCCGAGGGCACCCGCAACGACACCCTCAACACCGCCGCGTTCAAGCTCGGCTCCCTGGTCGGGGCCAACGCCCTGCACCGAGACGAGGTCGAGGGAGCGCTCCTGGCCGCCGCCTCCCAGTGCGGCCTGCCCGAGCACGAGGCCAGGGCGGCCATCCGGTCGGGCCTGGAGGCCGGGACGCGCAACCCCCGGACGCTGCCCGACAGCGTTACCCATCCCCGAGAGCCCTGGCAGCCGAAGGACGAGGATGTCCCCGACCACTGCCTCGACGCCGTTCCCGAGTTCGAGATCCCTCCCGAGCTGATCGAAGAGCGCGGGGAGCCGGGGGCGAAGCCCCCGAAGGGCAAGGAGCCGCCGGCCATCTTCTCGGTCGACAACGTGGTGCAGGGGTTCACCGACGAGCGCCAGAGGATCGTGTACTACCGGGACATCCTCTACCAATACGACGGCCGGTGCTACCATCCGCTGACCGACAACCAGGCCCGAGCCCGCCTGGTAGAGCACGTCGTGGGGGCCAAGCGCAGGCGGAAGATCTGGCTGATACCCGGTGAGCCCGGCGAAAGCCCAACGCCCGAGATCGTCAACCCCAAGCCCGCCTTCCTGAACCACGCGCTTGACATGGTTAAGGGGTTCGGGGTCATAGACTACCGCCCGAACATCCCCTTCTGGATAACGACGGGGATGCCAGCCGACAACCACGTCGCCCTGGAAAACGGCATCCTCAACCTCGACACCTACGAGCTCGCGCCCCACGACCCGGACTGCTTCATCCTTGCCGCCTTGCCCTATGGCTATGACCCCGAGGCCAGCTGCCCCAGGTTCATGGAGTTCCTGAACGAGATCATGCAGGGCGACGAGCGGAAGATCATGGCCATCCAGGAGGTGTTCGGGTACTGCCTGCAGAGCACCCAGGACGGTCAAAAGGTGTTCGTGTTCATCGGCGAGGGAAAGAACGGCAAAACGGTCACGGCCAACGTTCTCAAGATGCTGATCGGCCCGTCCAACTGCTCGGCCGTGCCCCTGGAGAACCTGCACGACCCCCACGCCACCGCCGGCATGGTTGGCAAGATGCTGAACTTCTCGATGGAGTGGAAGTACATCGAGCCGCAGGCCGAGGGCGTGCTCAAGGCCATCTCCGGCGGCGATCCGGTCAACGTCAACCCCAAGAACAAGCCCCTGTTCGCCACCGTGCTGCCGACGAAGATCGTGGTCATCTCCAATGAGCCGCCGCACATCAACGACCGCACGCAGGGGATGTGGAGGCGCATCCACCTCCTCCCGTTCAACTACACGGTCCCCGACAACCAGACCATCCCGATGGAGACCCTGCTCGACGCCTTCCGGAAGGAGCTGCCGGGCATCCTGAACTGGGCCGTCGAGGGCCTGCGGGCGTGGAGAATGCAAAAGTGCTTCACCACCACCCAGGAGATGGACGTCGCCCTCGACACCTACCGCAAGGGGTCGTCGACGGTGTGGTCATGGGCCGAGGAGACCGTGGTGGTTTCGGCCGATGGGCGGTATCTGGCCGCCGATGCCTATAAGGGCTATGTCGAGTGGTGCAAGGACAACGGCCACAAGTCGTCCTCAAGCATCAATTTTGGCATCGACCTGGCCCGGTGGTACAAGCAACGCTCGTCCGGAGGAATACTCAAGAAGAACCGCGTCATGGTGGCCGGATCACGCGAGTACTACTACGAGGGGATCGCCGACATCCAGACCGCCACCCTGCCTCCAGGGCTTGAGGCCGGAGGCGTTTTATGAGTAGGTGGTGGTCCACAAGCATCATGGGGGCGTTCAAGCTCAACGGGGGCCGAGCTTCGGCAAACTTCCCCAGGGAGCCCGGAGTCTATGTGGTGTATGCCATCGACAACGGCGATAGAACGCTCATCTACATTGGGTCCTCAGACAACCTGCGCGTTCGGTGGGATGACTACGTTCGTCCCCTGAAACTCTGGAGGCGGTTTGCCGACCCCGTTAAGCATAAAAGCATTTTCTTCAAGACCTGCCGTCGCCAGGGGTACTTCGACGACATCGTGGTCAAGATGCGCTTTTCCAAGCGGCCAGGCGAGCACCTGATGGCTGAATATCGCCTGATAAACAGGGTCAAGCCCCCCTGGAACCGCTCAAACAAGCGAAACAGTCATGATTAATTGCCCTAGGTTTGCCCCCCCACTGCCCTATACCCTATGGGGCAGTGCATCCCTCAAGATAAATACCCCTTGCGCCAATTTGCCCTATGTGTCCTACCAGATCGGTGGTCCTTTGCCGACACTCAGGGGGAGTCGTTGTGTGGCGGGGGGATGCGTTTCGATAGGACACATAGGGCACCCGGCCGAATTAGGCCACTTAGGGTATAGGGCAATTTTCAAGATTCGTCAGACCGCCCGCTCATCCCGTTCGGGCCGGTTTTTAGCGCCACAGGCGCAAGGAGGACCCCATGCCCCGGAACCCCGAAGTCGCCCCCGATCCCGCCACGTCGGCCAACGCTGGCCCGGCACGGCCCCCTGTGGAGGGCAGCGCAGCCCCCGCCGGGGAGGACGCCCTGCGCATACCCATGCCGGCCGGGGTTCCGGCCAGGACGCCCTTGCCGGGCGCGGTTGACCTGGCCAACGTTCGGCCGCTGATGGGCCAGGCGGTCCCGGCGGCCCCCCGGCCCCAGGCCATCAACCTGGGCGGCCTGGTGGAGATGGTGCGGGACGTCGTCGTGCGCATGGACAAGCTGGAGGCCGACCGGGCCAGGTTCTTCGCCGAGGCCAGCCGGCGGCTGGATGGTGAGATCTCCCGTCTTCGGGCGGAAACGCAGGCGGCCTGCGAGGCGATTGGAAGCCGGGCCGAGGACCGGGCGCGGGAGATCGGGGCCAGGATTGACCATCGGTATGCCGGCGAGTTCGAGGCCATGCGCACGCTCCGGGCGGGCGTTGGGGATTTGCTCCAGAACCTGAGCGCCGTGGCCGATGAGTCCAAGAAGGCGGCCGAGGCGGCGACGGCGCAGGCGGGGCGGGTGGGCCTGGCCAACACGAAGATCGACATGCTGAGCGCCAGCTTCGACCGGCTCAAGACTGACCTGGCGTCGAAGGCGGCGGCCGACGGGGAGGCGCTGGTCAAGAAGATCACGGCGGCCGTGGACGACGCGTCGAAGGCGCTGCGCGACGCCGGCCAGGCTGCCAAGGACTTCTCCCTGCTCAACGGCCGGGTCCAGGCGCTGGAAAACTACCGGGACCGGGCGTCGAAGGCGGGAACGGGGAGGCGGTAGATGGGCGTCGGCGACGAGGCGAAAGAGCTGCTGCGGATGGCCGGCGGCCGGCTGGTGATATCCGAGGGGGTGGTCTCCCCGCAGTTCGTCGCCGACTATGGTGCGCCCGCTGGGATGGTGAACATGCACGCCAGGGCGCTGCAGGAGGAGTGGGCGGGGAAGCGCGTGGTGCTTCCGGGGGCCGTACTGATCCTGTTCAGGCAGAACACGGTGATGACGGTGGTCATGGGCGTGCCGGGACATCTGTGCCTGTTGGACGGGATGCTGGCGGTGGCCGCCTTTGCCATGCGCTACAGGCCGACATCCGTGGCCCTCGTCTCGTCCGGCCTGCTCCTGCCCGACGCCAAGGACATGCCGGACGATATCATCGAGAAGCTGCTGGTCGCGGCCAGCAAGGGGTCGGAGCCCGCCGGCAACGTCCAGGTCACCAGGGTGATCACCGTGGCCGCCCGCAACATCCAGGGGGACGTGGCGCTGAGCGTTTTCACCCCCATGATGCGCGACGGGGTCATTGCGGGGTTCGCAAGGGAGGACATGCCCACCGAGGAGATCTTGGCGGGCGGCAATCCGTGCATGGCCCTGGAGGCCATGTTCCTGTGGCGAGAGCGAGAGGAGAATGGCTGACATGGAAAACAACCAGGGCGGGCGATGGGACAGGGACGAGATCGAGGCTGCGGAGCCCGAACGGCCCGAGGACAGCGGCGGGGTGTGCGGGTGCATAGCCACGATTCTGCTGGTCCTTCTGGTCGGGGGCGTTGCCGTCGCCATCTGGTTCCTGACGCGCTCTTGATTTTTATAAGAATTGTCTTGACACGGCCATCGCCCGAGCTACAATGCCTGCGATGCCTGGGCGTCCGGGCGTGAAGGAGAAGAACGGAAGGCACGAGGAGGAGCCGGACATGGAAGCCGAGAAGAGTTCCGCTGGGGCCGAGACAACCCAGGAGGCCAAGGGCGGCCCAACCGTGGTGACCTCGACGAACAAGAAGGAGGCCCTGCGGGCCTTCAAGGTCTGCCGGGTGGACGGCTGCAAGAACCCCCACCACGCTCGCGGCCTCTGCCACGAGCACTACGACCAGGAGAAGCGCAAGGCCAAGGCGTGCAAGGTCGCCGGTTGCGCGGGGGCGGTGGCGCATCGCGGCCTCTGCCTGGCGCACCAGGACTACGTGCCGGAGAGCAAGGCCAAGGCGGCGGTGAAGGCCCCGGAGGAGAAGGCCGAGAAGGCCCCCAAGGCCAAGAAGGAGCCCAAGCCCAAGGCGGAGAAGAAGCCCAAGGCGGAGAAGCCCGCCCGGATGGGCCAGCTTGACGCGGCGGTTCTGGTCATGGGCCGCACCCCGCAGACCTGCCAGGAGATCTGCGCGGCCATCAAGGCCAAGGGGCTGTGGGAGTCAAAGAAGGGCAAGACCCCGGACGCCACGCTGAACGCCGCGATCCGCCGGGAGATCAAGACCAAGGGCGCGGAGTCGCGGTTCGCCTGCCCCGAGCGCGGGAAGTATTGCCGGGCCTGACGGCCAGGCAGGCAAGGATCTCCCCGCGATGCTGTACCTGTGCTCTCCCTACTCGGACCCCGACCCGGCCGTGCGCCAGGAGCGTTTCGAGGCGGTCTGCCGGGCGGCGGCCAAGCTGATGGCCAAGGGCCTGGTGGTGTTCAGCCCGATAGCGCACACGCACCACATCGCCCTGGCCGGCAACCTGCCCACCGGATGGGACTACTGGCAGCGGGTGGACGAGGCGTTCCTGGCGGCCTGCAGCCGGGTGGTCGTGCTGGAGCTGCCGGGGTGGAGGGAGAGCAAGGGGATCGCGGAGGAGCTGCGGCTGGCGCGGGTGATGGGCAAGGACATCAGCTACCTGAAGCCGGAGTGAACGATGAGCGACCTTAAGGCCCCCTTCACGTGGTTCGGTGGAAAAAGCCGTGTGGCCCCGACCGTCTGGAAGCGCCTGGGCGACGTGGGGTGTTTCGTCGAGCCCTTCGCCGGCAGCCTGGCCGTCCTGCTCTCGCGTCCCCACTGGCCGTTCCCGGCCGAGGGGCGGCACTACGAGACCGTCAACGACCTGAACGCCGACCTGACAAACGCATGGCGTGCGATCCAGGGGGCACCCGACGAGGTGGCCAAGTACGCCGACCATCCGATCCACGAGATCGACCTGATCGCCCGCCACCGGTGGAATAACACGGAGGCGAAGAAGCGGGTGGCCAAGCTGAAGGAGGACCCGCACTACTTCGACGCCGAGGCCGCCGGCATCTGGCTGTGGGGCATGAGCCTCTGGATCGGCCAGGGGTGGGACGTGACGCCCGGCAAGGGGTCGCCCCCGAAGATGAAGATGCCCCACTCCACGAACCAGGGGATCAACCGGAAGACCGGGGGCGGGGAGGGCAACGAGGAGCAGGACGCGGACCCTGGAACGGGGGAGGAGCGGGCGGCCTGGCTGCGGAGCTACATGCGGGCCTTAGCCGACCGCCTGCGCGGCGTCCGGGTCTGCTGCGGGGACTGGGCGCGGGTGCTGACGCCGTCGCTCACGGTACACGTTGCGCCGACGGTCGGCGTGTTCCTCGATCCCCCGTACTGCGGGGAGGACCGGGCCGACGTCTACGTCCACGAGGACTATGGCGTGGCCCACAAGGTCCGCGAGTGGGCGGTGAAGGCCGGGGAGGACAAGCGCTTCCGGATCGCCCTTTGCGGGTACGAGGGCGAATACAAGGTGCCCGACACCTGGTCGATCTTCCGGTGGAAGGCGGTCGGGGGGTTCGGGAACCAGCGCAAGGACGGCGGCAAGAACGCCAACCGGCAGCGGGAGCGGATATGGTTCAGCCCCCACTGCCTGCTCGACGACCAGGGGGCGCTGTCCTTCGGCGAGGGCGACGCGATGGCCGAGGCGAACGGCCCGGAGCAGATGGAGAACTGCACCACCGAGGAGAAGGACAAGGTGGTGGTCCCGGTGGCCAAGCCGGATCCGTCGCCCCGGCCCGCCCGGCCGGCGGCCGTCCTGGGCAAGCAGGACGGCATGTTCGGTGGGCCTGTCGCCCAGGGCGTTATACGGGATGTGCAGACCGTCGATGAGCTTGAAGGGGATTCTCCTGCCGACCCGGCCTTGTCCGCAACCGGGCAGCCGGTCATCCCCCCGGAGGCGGCGTCAGTCTCGGGGGCAGGCAACGGTGGGGGCGGCGGGGAATGCGAGGCTGGTGGGGAGGGGGAGGCCGAGGTGGTTTCCGGCGACCCCAAGGCTGAACCCTCCCCCCAACCCGAGCCCGCCGGCAAAGACGCCGAGGGATGGTTCTAGGAGAGGAGAGGCAATGTCCGAGGACAAGAACATCAAGATGGCCCTGCTTTTTGAGCTTCGCAAGAAGCTGAGCTTTGAGATGCAGGACATGGTCCGCAACCCGGCGAAGTACAACAACGCCGACGTGCAGGACTACATCCGGGACTTCTGCAAGCGGCACAACCTGCAGTTCCTGGTCCGGCCGCAGAAGGATGCCCCGAACATCCTGCACCTGTTCGTCCGCGACCCGGTGCTGGAGGCGGTGGACTTCACGCCGGGGGCAGCCAACGCCACGCATCTCGGCTGGGTGGAGAAGAACACGCAGTCGACCTGAAAGGGGGATCGCATGGATCTGAGCATCGACATCAAGGTTCCGCTGGAGACGCCCGACAAGGCCGAGCGCCGGCTGGTCATCACGGTCAATCCGTTCACGGTTGCCGCGACCAAGGAGCTGGCCGTGCGGGCCGAGGAGGTGGCCGGCGACGGGACGGTCAAGGTCCTGGGCAAGGCCGACCTCAAGCTCGGCTCTCTCCTCAACCTGGCCAAGCAGTCGTCGAAGGGCGGCAAGTAGCGTGTCCCCGCGCAAGGGGAAGGCCAAGGGGCGGCCCCCGACCAGCTACAATCGCCGCGTCATGTGCGGCTATGTCGCGGGGCCGGAGGTGATCAAGGGCTACCAGGCCCTGGTCCGGCGCATGAACGACGTTCGCCCGAAGGGCGAGCACAAGATCACCGTGTCGGCCCTGGCGGGCCGGCTGCTGGAGGGGATGCTCCCGCTCATGGAGAAGCATACTCCGGAGCAGGTGCTTAAGGGGCTTTACGGTGCCAAGGCCAAGGCTGAGCGATAAGGCCCGCGAGGTGGTGCGGGACGTCATGGCCCGGCCCAGCGTGAGGGGGCCGAAGCCGAAGGGCAAGAAGGGCGGCAAGCGGTGAGCAGCAACGGCAGCGACGCCGAAGGCAGCGCGATGACGGGGATCATCATCTTGGCGGTGATCGCGGCCCTCGCCATTGGCTTCTTCTACCTGGTGCGCCACTTCTCTTCCGCCCCGAAGCCGCCCCCGGTGGCCGTGGTCAAGTGCCCGCATTGCGGCAAGGACGTCCCCATCCGGGTGGTGCGGCCGGAGGAGGAGAAGTAGCCGTGGCCGTCTACGTCGACCCCCTGATGGACCACGGCTGGTGCTGGGCCGGCAAGCCGACCAAGAGCTGCCACCTGTTCGCCGACAGTCTCGACGAGCTGCTGGCCTTCGCCCTCAAGATCTGGCTCAAGCGCGAGTGGCTTCAGGGGGTTGACCGCCAGCCGCCCTTCCCCCACTTCGACCTCATCCCGTCCAAGCGCCGGGCGGCGATCAAGGCCGGGGCGGTGGAGTTGACGAGGGAGGAGGCGGTGGCGAAGTGGAGGGGAGGCGAGGGATGAGCAACGAGAACGCCGTGGAAATCTGCACGGGCTGCACCGATCTTGACGGCCGCCATAAGGTGGTAGACGGCCGGTGCTGGTTCTGTGGCGGGCAGGTGCCCAAGGAACCCGACGAGGCGACCTTTACCCCCCGCCTGCTCATCGGTCCGGACGCGTCCACCGTTAAGAACCTGGCCATGCTGGTTCGGCGGATGGCCAGCCTGCTAAAGGGAAGGCCCATCGCCGCCCAGGCGTGGCGCTACCTATGCATCAAGGGGCTGCAGGGTAGTCCCCTGCGCGAGGACGACCACGATCCCGCCCCGACGACGGAGGACGGCCTGAGCTTCCGCCGCTGGCAGCGGATCAACGTGGTTCGCTGCGCCGAGGCGTTTGCCCACGACGTGGACGGCTGGAACCTGCTGGAGTGGGCCGGCGCGACGGCCGGCGAAGTGGGTGAAGTGGCCAACGTCTGCAAGAAGATCCGCCGCATAGAAACGAACACCGGCGGCAAGTGGTCAAAGAAGGATCCGCCGTTGCCCGAGCTCAAGGCCAAGCTGGCCGACGAGATCGGCGACGTTCTGGCCTACCTGGCCCTGCTGGCCGAGGCCGCCGGCCTGGACATGGGGGCGTGCGCGGCCGGGAAGTTCGACAAGGTGAGCGATGCGGCCGAGTGGCCGGGGGAACGCCTGGTGGCCGCGCCCGCCGCGCCGGACAAGAAGGGGGGCGGGGCGTGAGCACGAAGCGCATGGTCTGCATCCGCGAGGACGCCTGCCTGTTCACCGCGCCGGCCATTGCCGGCAAGCTCCGGGCGTACCTGGAGGACTACGTTAACAACTCCGACAAGCCAGTGGGGCAGCGACGGGATGCCCTGACGCTGTCGCGGTGCCTGGAAATCTGCGACGATCCCTTGGTGGTCGCCCCCGCCCAGCCCGCGCCGGACAAGTGCGGTAACTGCGACACGCTGCAGCAGACGCCGGCCGACTGCGACCTGTGCAACGGCAAGCCCGCGCCGGAAGGGAGGCAGCCATGAGCGGCCCATGTTTGTGCGGCGACCCCTACTGCAACAGTTGCTTCCCTGGCAACGACGGGGGCGCGTTGGAGGCGGCCGAAGAGGCGTTGATGGAGCGCCTGGCCAAGGAGTGGGTATCGGCCCCCGAGCTTGGCCTTGTCGCGGCGGCCGGGATGGCCGCCCTGCAGGAGCACCGGAAGCTGGTCGCGGCGGCGGCTGCCGACGCGGTGCAGGATGAACGCATGGCCAAGGAGCAGGAGAAGGCGGCCAAGGCCGAGGCCGACGAGGAGTCCCGCCCATACTGGCTCTGGCGGGCCATGTTGGAGGAGTGCGCCCGGCATGGGTGCCACCGCCCGGCCGACGACCGATGCGAAGGCTCCGGGCTATGCATCACCGAGTGGTGCGTGCCCTGCGCGGCAAAGGCGTTCCTGGCACGAGAGAAGGCGGGGGAGGAGCCCCCGCCGGCCGAGGAACCCGATCCGGTCGAGCAAGCCCTGTGCGACGCGCCCACGTCGAACGGGCTCTTCCGTTGTTACCTGATCAAAGGCCACATCGGAGACCATGCGTGCCCAGGGCACCAGTGGCCCGCCGCGCCCTGCCCCCACGACTGGAAAACCGACGGGCACAAGGATGGCGTCGGACACCTATACTGCCGGCTGTGCGGGGAGACAAGGCCCGCCGCGAAGGTTCCGTGATGGCCCACCACGGCGGCAAGCTGGAGCACTCCGGCCCCAAGCGCGGTCGCGGGGCGTTTTGGGGGCGCAAGGTCGACGCGAAGCACGAGAGCACCCGGCGGCGGCGGAAGTGGAAGCACAGCAAGGGGGACGGGTTCGAGACCTGGACCCTGCCCTAGATGGAGGACAACGATGGGCGATGACCAGAAAGGCAATGGTCCCCGGAGGGTGGGGGTCATGTACGCCGCGACCCGCATCGAGGCCGTCGAGGTGCTCAAGCCCTCGTCGGAAATCCCCATCGAGCCGGGCGACACCTGGGGCATCAAGGTGCAGCTCGCCGAGCGGGGCATCACCTTCGCCCTGCACCGCAACGAGGCGCTCGCCCTGGCCCGGAGGCTTGAGGCCGCCATCGTCGGAGAGCTGGATGCGTCGGTAACGCGCTGGGCAAGGGAGGGCAAGGATTGAGCCTGGCGGCCCCCGAGTACATCACCCTCTACGGGTGCGACTCCTGCCCGGCGTGCCGGGCCGTGGCCCGCAAGTTGGCGGCGGCGGGGTGGGAGTTCGACGCGGTCAAGGTGGACATCGACAACCCCGCCTCCCCGGCTAACGAGGGGCTGCGGGCCGTCCTGCCGGGCTGGACCGGCTTCGTGCCGGTGCTGGACATCGGCGGGACGGTGGTAGAGTTGGGCCAGGGACGGTTGTGGGAGGCGTTCGCCCCCTGGCCGGTGGTAAAGGAGGCTGTTTGTGTCTGACGCACCGCAGGCGTGGAAGCTGCCGGACTGGATGAAGCCGCTGGAGCCGTTCATCAACGATGCCGGCGGGCTGTCCGTCGAGACGCTGATGAACACCTACGGGGCCAAGTGCGGCAACCGGCTCGCCCAGGCCGACGTCGAGACGAGGGCGATGATCATTAACGCTCAAGTGGGTTTGTTGGTCGCCCTCAGGGCGGCCGGGAAGCTGAAGGAGGGGGGGTAGCCATGTTTTCAGTCACCAGGACGGGCGACCGGTTCGAGTTAACGCGCACAACGATCTTCCCCGAGGGCGGCCTGAAGGCCGACGTCATCATGACCGCACCGTTTCTGCGCGAGAATGACGACAACGGCCCCGTCGTAGCCGCCCTCCTCCGCGTGGCCGGCGATCTGCTCGTGGCCGAGTACGACGCCGAGGCGCACATCAACACGGCGCGGGCGCAAGCCGAGGCCCTGGGGCAGCAGCTGGGCAAGGCCCACGAGCGGGCCGCGAGCGCCCCGCTGAACGTGGGGATCATCGGCCCGCTTCCGGGGTTCAGCCCCGGAGCAGTACATCCCGAGGCCACGCCCTGCCCTAAGTGCGGGGCCATGACGCTCCACGGCCAGTCGTGCCTCGGTTGTGAGCTGGCCGCCGAGGACATCAAGGAGAACGCGCCGGGCGGCCAGTAGCCGGTTGGGAGAACACATGGACATCGTGATTGGGCTGGCGCGGCGTTGCGCGAACGTCAGGGGCGAAGGCTCCGAATCATTGATTACGGCCGGAACGCCTGCGAGCTTACCCGGCCGCCAGCCCTTTAATAGCGCGGCCGGGCTCGTTGTCGGCTGCGTAGACGCCCGCCTCGATTCGCAAGGGGGACGCCCCGAGCTGCGGCGAGGAACCGAAGCCTCGGGAGCCGGCATTGCACCGGCCAGGCGGGCCAACCATTCGGCGGGGTTGAAATTGCCGGGCCTCGAAAACCTGGCCGCGCCTGGGGAAGAGACGGTGCGCGAACCCCGCCCCACCACGGCCCGGTTGCTTCAAGGGACGGCCTCTGAGTCCTGGCAGAACATCGGAGGGGTTGCCGGGGTACTAGCCCCCCGGCGCGAGCCGCAGCCCCCGTCGACTCCATGCGGCGGGGCCAGCAACCGGGCCTTCTACTACAACCCGCCGGGGGCGTGTGCCGCCGGCAAGGAAAGGAGAACATCGTGAATCTGACTTTCGCCAGTGAGTTGCCGCAGGAAGCACAGAATACGATCCTGGAGCGCGGGGGGTTCTGTCACCGCCTCCCCCTGGTCGCGCCCATCCCCGTCCAGGGGGCGCTGGGCCAGCCGGACATGGTGGTCATCAGCGCCTTCGGGATGTGCCAGAAGAACCTCTGCCCCAAGTGGGACGGGGAGAAGTGCTCCGAGGCCGAGCTGGCCCACGTCATCCGGCTCCGCAATGCGGCCAACGACGCCAAGGCGGCCGAGGCCACGGAGGCCGAGATCGAGGCGTCCGAGGCGGCGGCGGAGGGGGAGGGTGGGAAGTCAAGGCTGGTGATGCCGTGAGCGGCCGGCGGGACGAGTTGCGGCGGCACCGCAAGAGCGTCAACAACGCCAAGAACCGGGCGGCCGTCAGGGAGGAAGCCGAGATGCGCGAGCTGTGGGGCGTCGTCGGCGGCTTCCTCCTGGGCGCGGTCTTCGGCCCCCGGCTGATCTGGACGTTGTCTCGGTCGTCCTGGGGCGACAAGCTGGCCGAGATCATGCGGCGGGGCATCCCCGAGCCGGCCATCAGCCCGTTCGTGGGCACGCCGGACGCGGAGCCGCCCCAGGAGGTGACCACGCGGGTGGTAGAGGACATGGCGAACGAGGCCCTGCGGGCCAGCTACCGGGCGGCGGAGAAGCGCAAGGCGAAGGGCAAGGCGAAGAAGGGGGCATGACGATGGGGTGCCTGTGCGGGAGCGCGACCCACGGCGTTGCGGGGAGAGAGCAGTTCTGGTCGGTGGCCAGGCACAGCAACGGCAGCGACCTCGTGCTGGTCATCGAGGACGAGCGCTACCGATCCGAGGTTCGCCTTGCCCTAGACCACGGCGACCTGGTTCGCCTCATCGCGTGCCTGGAGCGGTGCTTGCCGAAGATGGACGGGGAGCCGGGGTGGAAGGGCGAGGCCATCAGGCGCATCGAGAAGCTGGAGTCGGCCGACCTGGCGAAGCGCGTTGGGGATCTAGAGACTGACGTGACGGATCTCAACGCTGAGGCCTCCCACATCCGTAAGTACCTCAACGACGTCGACAAGGGCGGATCTTGGCCGGCTACCAGGCGCATCGAGCGGATAGAACGCGCCGTCTCGGCCCTCCAGCACGCCGTCCAGCGCCAGGAGGGGCCGCCGAAGGCCGGGCCGGGGGAGAACGATCCGGAGCCGCCGGCCCCGAAGAGCGTCCCCGACGTCCGATTGAAGTCGCCCCGGCAGCTTTGCCGAGACTACAGCATCCAGGCGTGCCACTACTGCGAGCGCCTGGCCTGCGGGGACAACACCTCCCCCGGCGCGGCCCTCTACCGGGCGGCGAAGGCGGTGGTCGAGTCCCCCAAGGGGGTGCTGCCCGCGACCGTGGGGGATCTGGCCAGGCTGGTCGACAAGATGACGGTACTGACCGAGGCGACCAAGAAGGTCGAGGAGATGGCGTAAAGGAGATGGCGATGCGAAAGATCGCGATGGCGGTTCTGGTTCTGGCTGCCCTGGGGGCCGGGGGGTGCCATGCGGGGTTTGCCGGCATCTACGGCTGCACCGGGCAGCAGAAGCACAAGGGGATGACGATATCCTGCCCGCGTTGCGGCAACAGCCAGAAGGTCGACCGGCTGCGGGTCTACTGGCCCGGCGAGCCCCTCGTCCCGCTCCTGACACACGAGTGGTACTGCCAGGAGTGCAAGACGTGGTGGTGTACGCGGGGGCTGAACCACTACGAGCGCGGGCCGGGGTGGCCGTGGAAGGGCAGCCGGTGAGCGCCAACATAACCAGGGCCGAGCTTTGCCGGCGGGCGGTGGAGAAGCTGAAGGAAGGCGGCGACATCGTTTCCGAGCGGTTCGTGGGGGACGTTGTGGACGCCTTCCTGGCCGCCCTTTCGGGGGCGTTGGCCGCCGGGGGCCGGGTAGAGCTGCGCGGCCTGGGTAGCTTCCGCCCGGTAAAGTGGGCTGCCAGGCGGGTGAAACCGCCCAAGGGGCCGCTTCAGAGGGCCAAACAGGCCGGGGTCCGGGCGGTAAAGTCGGCCTTCTCGGTGAGATTCCGCCCTGGGGCGGCGTTGCGGAGGATCCGGTAGCCATTTATCTATCGGTTAACACCGATAGATAGGTTCGTTTTCAGGCCCACGGCGAATGGCCAACTTCGTTCTTCTTGGCCATTCCCCCTAGGGGGACGGGGTAGGAAGGCATGAACTACAAGCCAAACGAGCGGGACAAATACCTCGTGAAGGACGAGTTCGCCAGCCTGGTGGCGTGGGCGGAGAAGCATGATCTGCGCCTGGCCCTGTTCGTTTTCCTAGGCGGGGCCGCCGGATTACGCATATCCGAGGCCCGGACCCTGCCCTGGAGCGCCTTTGACCGCGTGGCCACCGAGGGGATGCTATCGGTCCGGTGCCTCAAGAAGCGCAAGAAGCGCATCACCGGCGAACGGGCCGAGGTCATCATGGACGCCCCATTGGGGCCGAAATCGAAGGCCCGCATCCTGGGATACATGGCCAAGCTCCGAAAGCCCGGCGACCAGTGGACGTTCCCCGGCCGCTCCGGCAAGCCGATCAGCATCCGCCAGGCCACCCGGTGGTTCAAGACGGCCGCCACCGGGGCCGGCCTCAACCCCAATTATTCGTATCACGCCCTGCGCCACTACCGGGGCATCAGCACATGGGACGCCAACCGCGAGATCAAGGCCGTCGCCTCCGTTCTTCGGCACGCCAAGGAGGAGACGTCCTACAAGTACATGCACATGTCGCAGGCCGAGAAGCATCGGTCGGTTGCCAGGATCGAGGAAATCTAAGGAGGACACCATGTCCAACTGCATCATCCCCGGTTGCCCCAAAGACGGAACCCGCCTGCACCAGGTAGAGCAGCCCGGATCGGAGCACCTGCTATGCGAGGGCCACTACCAGTTGCTCTTTGTCTCCGGCATGGCCGGCGAAGAGGATCTGCGGGTCTACAATGCGGCCTATCAGGCCATTCTGGACGAGCGCCGGGCGGCGGCGAAGGAGAAGGAGGCGGCCCAGGGCGGCCCGGAACCGGACGACAACGCCCGGCGGCCGACGTTTAACCGGGCTCCCGAAGTCCCCTCGGTCGTAGAGGACGCCCTGCTGGTCGAGGTGCCGGCGCTCCACGGAGCCCAGCGTATTCACCTGCACATCAACCGGGGAAACGAGGGCCATTCCTACGAGTGCTGCGTCCTGCCGAGGGGCATACCCGAGGGGGCCGTCCTGCGGTTTTCGAAGAACGTCGGGATCGTAGCCCTGAGCAGCCCCCCCGCGCTGGCCGGCAGGACCGTCCGCATTCGCTTTTGGGAGATATGGCCGGAGGGGGAGGAGATGGTCGCGTCCGGGGAGCGGGTGCGGATGCCGGACACCGACCTGCACGGCGGCCCCTGCATCCGTTGCGGCAAGGACATCCTGGTCCGGGTGGGCGTGCCCTTCAGGCTCAGCGTCGGCCTGCCGGATGGAACCCAGGTGTGCCCCGAGTGCGTAGAGAAGGAGAAGGCCGATGGCCAAGCGCAAGGCTAGGCCCGTCATGAAGTGGACGCCCGCCATAAGCAAGCTGGCCACCGGGGCGATAGCCAGCAACCTGGCCGGCGTGCTTGCCGGCAACGCGCTGGGCGGCTGGGCCAAGGACCACTTCGACAAGCGCCTCGACGCCCTTGAGGCCAAGCTGGACCGCCTGGCCACGGCCTTGGCGGCCGATCCGGGGCACAAGGGGCCGCCGAACTTCCGCATCGCCTGGACGGGTGGCCCTCGGGCGAAGCGCCTGACGCCCGGCGGGATGTTCCTCCGGGCGGTCATGGCCGGCGTGCCGTTCTCGGTGAACGGCGTCGCCTATCGGCCAGTGCGGGCGAAGAAGGGCAAGAGGTAGGAGGGGACAATGGGAGAGGGAACGATTCCGGTCATCCACGTCAAGGAGAAGGGCCTGCCGGCCGCCTGGGAGAAGGCGATCATCCTTCTGCGGACCAGCGGGGCCGATGCCCCCACGCAATACGACCGGCCGGGCGACCCGCCGTCGAAGGACGCGATGGTCGTCATGGAGATCGACGAGCCGCTGCTTGAGCCGCGCATCCATGCCTTCTTCCCCGGCGGCCCCACCGACCTGGAAGAATACTGCATGGAGGTCAAGGAGGGGGTCAAGGACCACTGGGTCCGCGACCCCAAGAACCCCGCCGACAAGCGGTGGAGCTACACCTATCACAGCCGGATGCGGACGGACTTCGGCGTCGACCAGATCGCCACGATGGTCGAGAAGCTCAAGCGGCAGCCCTTCACCCGCCAGGCCCAGTTCACCACGTGGATGCCGGCCACGGACCCGGTTGACTACGACCCGCCGTGCCTGCAGCGTGGCTGGGCGCGGGTGCTGGAGAACGTCGAGACCAAGGAGCTGGAGTTCCACGCCCACGTCTACATGCGCTCCTGGGACGCGCTCAAGGCCGGCTTCATGAACCTGTTTGCCTTCATCCGGCTCTTTGACGAGGACATCCGGGTGCCGGTGTCGCTGGAGCTCGGCCGGAATATCATCTTTAAGCGGTTCGTGGCCGTGGGCGACAGCTTCCACATCTACGGCAAGGATCTGAAGGACATGGCCGCCTTCCGGGCGACCTACGGCAAGCGATACCACTACGCTCCGACCGCCTCCTGGCTGGAGATGATGAACGAGGACCGGCCGGCGATCCTGGCGAAGGTTGCCGAGCAGGACGCGGCCCGCAAGGCGCGGGGGGAGTAGCCCATGTTTAAAATAGTCAGCGGACACAGGAATCTGTGGGTTGCGGAGCGCACTTTGAAGAAGAACCCCGAGGCCAGCGACCTGTCGGCCCCGCTGCTGAGTGTCTCCCTTCTGTGGCCGCAGGAGATGGACTGGTGGGCCGTGCGCATCGAGAGCGACAGCAAGGAAATGGTTCAGCGACACGCAGTCGGGTGTCACGTCTTGACCCACGCCTTGGCGCTGGAGATGTACTTCCCGAGAGACGAGGAGCATGAGGAAGAGGTTCCGTGGCGCTGGCCTCTTCACGCGCTTCCCATCACCCTGATCGATGGCCCGGCCCGGCCCATGAATAAGCCTAGTTACCGCGATTTCATGCCGGTTCGCTGCGGAGAAGCCTTACGGCTGCGCTCAACTGAGCATATTGCTGTCAGGTTCGCGCTGTTGCGGAACGCTCCCGCCAGGTGGGAGGTCAACCGCTTTCCGGTTACACTGCGGGTCTGCGTCGAGGGAATTCACTACAAGTGAAGGAATGGTGACCGTGGCCCATCTCAAGCGTCGCCGCTGCCGCCGGCAGGTCCGTTGCACGCTGTGCACGGACGTCCGCTGGATGGGCAACCGCAAGGGGCGGCGGCCAGTTAGAGACGAGCGGGCCGACAAGCCAACGAGGAGGGACGACGATGTGGCCATTTAAGAGCGCACACAACGCGGACGCGGAGGAGGCCAAGGAGGAGAGAGGGCCGGAGGATGCCGCTTCTCCGGGCCTGTTTCAGCCTCCCCCTCCGGTTTACTTGCGCGTCCTTCGCCAGCCACTCTACGACATGGAGTGGGCGATCCGGGGGACGCCCGCAACCACCCTGTTCTCGCGGCCGATAGGCCAGCTCAACCAGCTTATGGCCGCCAAGACCGATGTCGACACGAACATGGTGCAGGCGGCGTGCTTGCCGGTGCCGATGCAATTCGACTGGTTCGCCTGGAGGACCGAGTTCTCGCCCGACGTGGCCTTTGAGTGCCTCCTCAGCTTCCGCTTCGCCTCTCGCCTCCAGGTCCGTTTTGGGCAGCGCGTCTGGTTCTCCGTCCCGCTTTCCTACGTGCCCTTCTCGCATCACCTGGCCATATGGGAAATGAACGCAATCGCCCCAATAGTCCTCAGCGCCGAGGACAAGCGCTTCAAGGAGGCGTGGAGGAGGGCCGAGGTCGTCGACGCCGACAAGATTCCCGATGTTGGCGATCTGCTCAAGGATACCGTGGGCATATACCGCACGGAACATGCGCGGAGAATAGGCGGCGGTGGCGACAACCGCCCGATGAGGATCCGGAGCCAGGAGGTTTTCATGGCCGACATCTTTACCGATTGGTCGTCTGCGCTGGTCTTGCCCGACCAGGTAGGCGTGCGCCTGTACCTTGAGGGCAACGTGTACCAGGGACTGTGAGGGAGGCATGAACGAGCGCTGCTGCACCTTCTGCGTCCACAACCCCTATCTGGCCCTGGAGCGGGCGGGGTGGGCGGCGAGGTTGTGGGGGGGCATCCTGACGGTCCTGTTCCGCCGCCCCCGCCGCCGGCCGGAAGGCCCGTCGGGGTGCTTGCGGAACCCCCAGCTCTTCTGCTATGACGTCCACGACAGCGCCGGCTGCCGGCGGTCCCTGGCTACCGCCCGGCCGGAGTTCCTGCCGTGCAAGGCGTGCTCGCATTTCGCCATGAAGGGGAAGGCATGACCGCCGACGGCCGCAATCCTGGGGCTTGGGGACATAAGGTCACGCTGGAGTGGTACGAGATGCTCCAGGCTTCCTTCGTCGGCGCGGTCCGTCACCTGGAGGCGCTGAGCAAAAAGTCTTCGGACGCCTATGGCGCAGACCCAGCCAACGGATGGAGCCTTCATATAGAAGGCGCGTGCGGTGAGATGGCCTTTTGCAAGGCGTGCGATCTGTTCTGGCCGGGGACGGTTAACACCTACCGGGCTGGCTTCGATGCCGGCAACTTTCAGATCCGAACGAGAAGCCGCGACGAATACGATCTGATTGTCCGCGCTTCCGATGCTGACGACAAAAGATACGTCCTGGTGACCGGCCTTGCCCCCACCTACACGATATGGGGGAGCCTGCTGGGAGGAGAGGCGAAAAAGCACCCGGAATGGTTGCGAGAGCATGGGGGGCGGGCTCCGGCCTTCTTTGTGCCCAAGACGGCCCTTGAGCCTTTGCCTCGTGCGAGAAGGCGTTGGTCAATGAATAACGACGGCCTCAAGAAGTGTCCCCGGTGCGCCGGCAAGGGCTGGACCTACTACAAGGGGTTCAAGTGCAGCCTCTGCAAGGGGTCCGGCCGGGTACGCCGCAGCATCTTCTTGTGCGAGGGCGTCACCCGGACGCACATGCTGATCAAGCCCTGGCGCTACCGGACGGTGATCCGCCAGTGCCGGCGGCCGGCCTGCGATCACATCGGGGGCAAGCACTACTGCTGGCAGCACAGCCCGAAGGACGGATTCGCCCGGCGGGTCAAGTGGGGGCGGGGCAGGGTGGGCAAGGCCAAGCCCCTGCCGGCCCCGCCGGACGCGGCTGCGCGGTGGCGGAAGCAGCAGGCCGAGATCAAGGCCGCAACGAGGAGGGGGCGCTGATGGGCAAGTCGGACGCCGGCAAAGGCCCCGACCCCCGGCCGATGACGCCGGAGGGGCGGGCCAACTACGAGCGGACCCTGCGGAACATCTACGGGGTGCGGGTGAAGATACCGCCGAATGGGCCGGAGCTGCATGAGCTGGTCGACCGGCTGTTCGGCCGGATGACGCGTGACCCCGCCATCAATGATTTACTCCTGAGCAATGATCGGCACCTGATTATGTGGACGCTTCAGGCCCTGGCCGAGGAGGAAGGATGATGGCTGGAAAAACGGTGGTTATCCCGCCGCCCGGCAAGGCTCGCCGGTCAATGTGCCGGCGGATTGGCAAGGCGGTGTTCCCGAAGGCTTACGACCCCATGAGTTACCCCACGGACTGGGGAGTGAAGCGGGGCATGGCCGCGACCGAAGCGCTCATCGAGTGCTTCCTGTCTGCGATGGAGAAAGGCAAATGAGACCCCTACTTCGGCGCGGCGACATCATTCTGTGCTCCGATCCGTACAGCCTGATCTCGTTCCTGATCCGCAAGGTCGAGCACTGCCACTGGAGCCACGTTGCCTGGGTGGTCGACGACGACCACGCCGTCGAGGCCCTGGCCGGCGGGGTGAAGCTGACCCGGCTGGCCAAGAAGCCTTGGCACATCCCTGGCCGGCTGATGGTCGTTCGCCTCAAGGAGGGCGCGATTTCGCTGTACGGCCTGAACCTGGCCGTGGCCAAGGCCGAGTCGCTCGTCGGCCACCCCTACGACTGGCTCGGCATCGTCCGGCTGGCCTGGGCCTGGGCGACGAAGCGCCGGCACGACACGCCGGTGGATGGCAGCCGCCGGGCGTGGTGGTGCTCGGAGCTGATCGGCGAGCCGCTGTGGCAGTTCTGCGGGGGCTTCAGGTTCCGCGACGAAATTCCCCCGGAGAACACCGCCCCGAAAGACATCGCCGTCAGCGACAAGGTGGAGCAGGTATGGCCATGATACCTGTCATCGAGGAGATGAAGAAGGCCCGCCGGGCGGCGGCCGGCGTTATCCGTCCTGTCCTGGCGTTCCGGATGATCGGGGCGGCCGGGGACGACCTGGGCGTGGTGGTCCGCACCCGGCGGCCGGAAGCTTGCGCCCTGGAGGTTCGTCATGCCTTGGCTGCGGTCTACCGTAAGACCAAGAACGCCGAGCCTCCGTCGGGGTGGCTTTTTCGGTTTGAGTCGGTGTCCGGTGGCTAACTGCTTCTGGTGCCGGGAGCCGTTTGTGCCAGCCACAGCGGCGGAGCGCCGGCTCTCGGTATGTGGTGGGTGTCTCGCTTGGCTGGGGGGTGGCCGCGATGCGGCGGAGGAGTCGGAGTGCCTGCAACAGGACGCGCTCAGCATCTCCGGGGGATCATCAAGAGGATCATCGAGGACGGCCGGCACTTCTGGCTCCTCGAATGCGGCCATCGCATCTCCGCCTGGCAGTCGGAGCTCTCCAACGTCACGCGCTCCCGGCGGGTGATCTGCCCGGAGTGCCAGGCCGAGGGGGGCGAGGAGCCCGCTCCCGGCCGGAAGGAGAAGCGCCGGTGCGCCCATCCGGGGTGCGACACCATTCTCAACTCGCACAATAAGGGCAGGCTGTGTAACCTGCACCGCGACGGCTCGGACGACGATCTGAGGAGGAAGCCATGACCGAGGAATCTGTCCCCATCAATCGCGCCAGCGACGAGGAGCTGTTCCACGCCCTGGAGACCGGGGTGCTTGCGCCCCTGAAGGAGGAGTATGCCAAGGCCATCTCGGCGACGGCCGGGGTGATGGCCCAGGGGCTGGACGCCGAGACGATGAAGGCCCGCATCGGCCCGCTCTGGCGGGACGTCTGGCACAAGCTCGACTCGGCCGACTACGTCCTGGGGCACATTCGGACCCGGATCACCCGGCTGCGGACACAGGGCGTCCTGCCGGGGGATCCCCGCGAGGCCGAGGTGCTCAAGGTGGAAGCGCCGTGAGGCGGGCGTTCGCCACGCGGTGGCAGGGGCCGTCGCGCATGACGACGGCCCAGGCGGCCGCCTATCTCGGCCTGGCCCCGGCCACGGTCCAGCGGCTCTCGCAGGAGTTCGCCACGTCCGGCGGGCGGGCGGGGCTGCAGAGGGCCGGGAAGGGGGCGAGGTTCTTCCTGGGGCAGGATGTTCATCTGTTCGCCCTGCGCCGGGCGGCGGCGGCCCACATTAGGCCGATCCTCGAATCCATCCGGCGATATGCCCACGCCCGGGGGGTGCTCCTGACGCCCATCACGCTGAACTTCCACTGCCTGACGGTGGCTGCCGACCACATCCGAAATTCCAGGTTCTTCGCCCACGCCTTTCACCACCAGTGGGCTGGGCCGAAGAGCATCTGCATGGCCCCGGAGATCGGCCTTGAGCCGCTGGCCACGGCGGCCGGCATTACCCTGCACGAGGTGGGGCACGTGATGGTCGACGACCACATCGAGGTTTCCGCCGAACCGGCGGCCGATCAGTGGGTTCGGGAGCGCCTGGGGCTGGAGATTCACTACTCCCCCAAGACCACGGTGCAGTACCTGGACCGCCCCGCCATGCGGGCGCTGGGCCTAGCCTAACAGCCCTAACAGGGCCGAAAACCGGCCGAATCCGCCCCCTCCGGCCCCGCCAGGCCGCTGGGGGCGGCCTTTTCGGGCTACAGGGGGCCGTGCCGGGGCACCGTTTGCCGACGTGGCGGGGGTAAGGGGCCGCTTGGGCCAGGGGAGCCCGGACGCGACGTGGGCAACAGGAACCCCCCTGGCGGGCCTTTTCGCCAGGGGGGCCATTGATGGGCGGCGAACCCGGATAACGGCACTCCGCCAAGCGCCGAAAGCGTCAGGCCGCCGCCCAGGGCAGGGGGGCTAGAAGAACAGGCTCTTGCCGTAGAACGCCCGGCGGTGGGCCGGGGGGGCCACCCCCTCGCCGGCTACCAGCATCGGCCGGGAAGCGGGGGTCTGCGGCCGGCGCACGACGCCGAACGGGACGGCCGGGGCGACCTTCTTGGCCGGGGTCTTGGGGGCGGTGGTCCTGATTTTGCCGTACAGCATCATTGGCCTCCTTGCGTGGGCGGATGGGCCTCCGGATCCTTGCCCAGCTCGTTCTGGATGTATTCGGCCACGGCCGAGGCGGCCTCGTCGTATGCCTCCGCGACATACGGGCGGGTCGACCGGGTGGCGTGGGCCTTGCCGAGGAACTTGTGCCGCAGCTTGATGAGCCCCGAGAAGATCCGCGTCCGCTCGTCGCGGATGGCGGCGGCCAGGGGTTCGAACGGATCCTTCGCGGCAACCACGGCGGCGTCCTCTAGTACTCGCCGAACAGCCGCTCAAGCAGCTCCTGGACCGTATCCCAATCCGGAGCCAGGAAGTGGATGCCGGTGCCATCGCTGCCCGGCGGGTAGTACTCGACGGCGATCAGCTCGCCCTCGAACTCCTCGGCCGGCTCGGCGACGGCCATGCTCTCGCCGTCGGCCGACTGGTAGGCCCTGGCATTCGCGCCGGCCCCGGCAAAACCGCTCCGGAGCTGCTCGGACCAGTCCCGATGGTGGGTGACTTCCATGTGGGGCTCCTTCGCCGCGCTCAGCGGCTGAAAACTGCCGACGCGAAGTCGGCGAACCTTATGGCGTTCTGGAACGCCCGCCGATACGCCTCGGCGAACCCGATCCAGTCCTTGGCGGCGGCTGCATCGGCCTCTTCCAGGGTCAGCTTGATCTTCTTCTGCCAGTTGCCGGCGACGGCGGGCTTGGCCAGGCGGCCGGGGCCGGCGAGCAGCGTGGCCAGGTCGTTGACGTTGGAGTACCAACGGGAGACTTCCTTGCCCCGCGCAGCCTCGTCCTTGACCTTCGTGGCCCGGATGATCCGGACGAAGATGGCCGCGTGGTCGCGCAGCAGTCCCGTCAGGCGGTCCTTCGGCGGGTCGCCGGCCAGGGGCGCGAGCTCGTCGGCGACGTCGCCCAGGGAAACGGCCAGGCGCTCGGCCAGTTCTTCCAGGTCGCCCTCCGACCTCCCGGTGAGGGCGGCATAGAGGTAGTTGCGCTCCCGGCGCACGGCGGCGGCCAGGAGCTTGCGGAGGGCGAAGCGGGCGGGGAGTTCGCGCATGGGCTACCGCTTGATGCGGTCCTGCATGGCGCGGAGGACGTCCTGCTTGGAGTTGGCGGTCATCTCCGAGAGTATCTTGAGAAGCGCCCCGCGAACCGGCGCGGCGGCAAGCATGACCTCCGAGGCGTCGTGGATCAGGACCGCCCGGTCCTCCGCCTGCGATTCCGCGTCAGTGGCCCGCTTCGAATCGAACTCGACGCCCAGGTACTCGACGAAGTGCTCGACCTCCTCGTCGAACATCTCGGCCAGGGCGGCTATCTCCTGCGCCGTGGAAAGGAGCTGGTTGACGCGTCGGACGAACGTGGCCTTGTCGTGGGGCATGGTCTTCTCCTACTTTTTGGGCCAGCCGTGAATCAGCCAGCGCCCTCTCTCCCCACCATGTACTGTGCGCATGGCGGTATCCCACAGGCGGGCCGGAATCATCTCGCGGACGGCAGAATCGCGATGGCTAATGCCCGACAGCGCCCGGCGCACATCTCCGTATTCAAAGCGCATCGCGGCGTCGTGAAACAGCTTCAGGGCATGCGCGTCCCCATCCAGCATATTGCGGACATCCCCCCTCGTCGCCTTGTCTGCGAGTTGGCGGTTGATGTCATCTATGATGGCCTCCAGCCTACGCAGATCCGCGACGTGGCCGGCATATGCGCTCTTCATTTCCGCTCTCCTACTTCTTCAACGCGCCCAGGCGCGTGCGGACCCGGTCGAGCCAGGCGTCGACGTCGTTGTCGATGACCTGGCGGAACTTCTCCTTGTACCCCGGCACGTCGGCCTTGATGCCCTCGACGGCCGTGACCACCTGGTCGACGGCCTTGTGGTCCCGTTTCCACCAGGCGAGGAGGACCAGGCCGGCGAGCACCGCCGCCCCGGCGACGACCCAGGGCATGTACGGCAGGACCGCCGCGACGCCCAGGCATAGTATAGCCAGGCCGGCGGAGGTCAGCGCTCCGTAAATGAACCATTTTCGCAGGCCGGACAGGTAGACGGCCCCGACGATGCAGCCGATCATGGCCAGGAAGAGGATGCCCACCATCCAGTAGAGCTTGTGCTGCCGGGCGGTGGTGACGGCCTCGGAGAGCTCTTTCTCCTTGTCCTTCACGGCGGCCTCGGCGGCCCGCTCGGCCTTCTTTGCCTCGGCCAGCTCCTTCTCCAGCTCGTCGACCGACTTGGGCTTGTCGACCTTCGGCTTGGCCGGCTCGGGCTTGGCCTCGGCGGTCACCGGCCCCACAACCACCTGGGGCTGCGGCCAGCAACCGGGGGCAACGCTGAGGAGCAAGCCGGCCAGGAAGCCGGCGAGGACGGACAGATGGGCGGTTCTCATGGCATCTCCTAGGTGGTGAGCTCGGTGATGGCCTGGTTGATGAGCACCCCGACGGCGGCCGGGTCGGCGCTCAGCTTGGCCTGGGCCTCCTGCAGCAGGGCGACGGCCCGGCGGATGCCGGCCTTGGTCTGGTCGACCGGGACGGCCGGAGGCTTGGGGGCCTTCGGCGCGGCCGACTCGGACTTGTCGGTGGACTTCTCGGTGGGCTTGACCAGCTTGATCTTGGCCATTGCAGTCTCCTCCTTACAGGGCGTTCTGTGCCCAGGGGACAAGCTGAAAGCAGTTCATGCGGCAGAAGTAGCCGCTGCTTGCCGGGGCCTTGCCGACCACCGCGACCTTGAGCTCCTGAACCCCGTCGGCGATGACGACCTGGGAAACGAGATCCACGATGTTGGGGGCAATGACCGCCCCATAATAGCTCTGATTGGCGATGAGGGGAAAGCCGTTCAGGGTGATGGTCGCGATGCCGTTGTCGGGGCAGCGCGGGATCCACTGGCGATAGGTGTAGATGCCGGCGACGGCGACGAAGCGGAAGGAGATGCTGTCCCCGTTGGCCGCCGGAACGCCGAAGCCGTTTGAGAAGTAGCCGCCGAAGGCATAGGCGGGATCGGCGGTGAATCCCCACGTGCCGACCACGTCGAACTGGGCCATCAGACGCGGGTCGATGTCGTACTGCGCCTGGACGTCGGCATTGTTCTCCATGCCGGTCCGTGCGGCGACGACGATGGTTGGCGCGGGCATCGGCTCCTCCTTACAGCGTCCCGTACTGGTACGGAACGAGCTGCATGTTGATCATCCGGAAGAAGAAGTTTGAGCTCGCCCCGTTCTTGCCGGCCACGGTGACCTTGACGCGCTGGACGCCGTTGCTGAGCAGCACGTTGGGGACCACGATGACGTTGTTCGGATCGAGCGCAGCGGCGTACAGGTCGACGCCCACCGCGACCGGGAAGTCGTTAATGTACAGGTCGACGATGCCGCAGTCCGGCCCCTTGGGAGCCCACACCCGGAAAGTGTATGGCCCCGCTGGGATCGCCGCCCTGAACTCCGCCGTCTGGCCCAGGGCCGGCAGGCCCGACAGCGAGTTGACGAAAAACATGTTCTGCGGATAGGTGGGTTCGTTGACCTTGAGCCCCCAATCCCCCGTCACGTTGAACATGGCCATCATCTTCGGGACCAGGGTGAATGCCTGGTACGGCACCGAGTGGTTGTCGGGGTATTCCCGCGTGGCCGGGATGCCGCCGGCCGGCGGGGCCGGCGGGGTGGGCGGCGTCGGGCCGATGGGCTGGGTCGTGAACTGGACCACGACCTCGTCGGCGCTCGCCGGGCTCGGCCCGGCAACCACCAGCGACAGCAGGAAATCGCCGTCGGTGGTCGGGGTGAACTCGAGTGTGCCGCCGGCCAGATCGGCCAGGGTGCGAGGCACGCCGGCCGTGAAGTCGAAGAGCCCGGTGGGGATGAGGTATCCCAGGAGCACTGGCGCGGCGGGGTTGGTGATGTCGTATGCGGCCAGCTCTATGGAGACGCCGGCCGTGTCGGCATCGAACACAACCTGGCCGCCCACCGGGTATGAGGTATCCTTGGAACCGCGCAGGATCTGGTAGGTCTCGGTCGGGTCCATGATGCTGGCGTCCTGGACGGCACCACCGCCGCCGGCCGCCAGCTCACCCTCCAGCGTCCCGTAGAAGAACATCACGCCGTCCTCGACCTCGGACGCCGCCGGGAAGTCGGTAACGCTGACCTGGACCTGCCCGCTCACCGTGCCAACATCAACGCCCGAGATGGTCCATTCGAAGTAGGTCAGGGTCCGGGTGGTGGGCGACGGGGTCATCTCGATGGCCGCCCCGGCGATGTCCTCGAAAGTCTGGTTGACCCCGTTGACGAAGTTGAAATCCTCGTCGACCAGCAGCGTCGGGACGCCGTTGTCGTATCCGGTGACGGTCAGGTGGGCCGATCCGTCGCTCTCGGGCTGGATGGTGCCGGCCAGCCGCACCGTCTGCCCCAGCTGGCAGGCCCCCACGATCTCGAACGTGTCCGGGTCTATCGCGTTGGCGATCACCCGCAGCCGGGGCTTCGGCATGGTCCCCTCGACCGTGCCATACTGCGTATAAACGCCGCTGGCCAGCTGCCCGGCGGCCGGGAAGTCGGTGATGTTGAAGGGCACGCTCAGGTTGGGGTCGGAGATGCCGTCGGCTGAGACGCTGATCTCGATCTTGTTGTTGATGCCGTACTCCCCGGCCGCCGGCTCAAAGGTAACCTCAGATCCGACGATGTCGGCGATGGAGTACCAGTTGCCGGCCACGAAGTTGAAATCGTCGTCGAACACCACCGTGGGGACTCCGGCAATCGTCAGGGTTATCGTAACCCCGGCGGTCTTGGTCTGTTGCAGGCTGAGGTAGCCCTTGACGTATCCGGTCTGGCCGATCTGGACCGCGCCCACCTTCTCGGCCGCGACCTCCACCCAAGCCTGGGTCAGGGGCATCTCCTCGCTCGTCCCGGTCACCGTCTCGTACTGCGTCTTAACCCCATAACGCAGCTCCTCGGCCAGCGGGAAGTCGGTGGCGGCGAGCACCTGCTGGGTCGAGGCCATCAGTGTGGTCTTGCCGCTGTCCGTGTAGACGTCGATCCGGAGGATCCCGCCCCAAGCGCCGGGGGTGGCCGGGAGATCGAACGTGGGGTTGGCCCCGAAGATGTCCTCAAACCAGGTCTCGTCGTCGGCCACGAAGCTGTAGGTGTCGCTGTCGAGCAGCTGCTCGGCCCCGCCGAACGGGGTGAAGATGGCCTCCACGAACGCGTCGATGGACACCGGCATCTCGACGGACCCCACCGCCGCAAGCTCGACCTCGGTTTGCGCGGCGGCCACCTGGTTGCCCGACTCCTCTGCGTGGATGGTCAGCTTCGGGCGGATGGGGAGGGAGGCAACGGAGATGACCCCCGCGACGTTGTATCCGTTCGAATCCCACTCGCCGTTTATCGCATCTATGACCAGCTCGTCGCAAGTGAGATCCCCCACCTGTACAAGCGTGGCATTGCCGCTCAGTTTGATGTTGCGGAAAGTCTTGCCGCGAGTGGTGAATTGCTGGGTTCCCGCCGATGCGGCAAATTGGACGATGCTATCGCCGGCATAGGGGAAATACACGGTGCCATTGAAGTCGGCATCTCCTGTGATCTTCAGCTTTGCACTGGGTTCGTATGTAACCGTCGGCATGGTCATCGTGCCGCCGGTCAGAGAGAATGTGCCGATTTCCATGTCGGCATATTCGCAGTTGATGACTGCGCCACTCGTAAAGACTCCAGCCTTGATCTTCTTGTGTCCTGACAAGATTCCGGCGGATGCCGCATCGATAATTATTTCTGCGACATCTACATCGATGTCTATCTCGCAAGCATAGAGGGAGTTCACGTCGAAGATCGCCCGGTCGCCTGGTCCGGGGGGGCCGAACCCTGTGGAGCCGCCCGACATGTCCGACCACATCAAAGGATCGGACCAGGGGGCAGCGGCCGGGTCACCGATGAAGTAAAGGTCCATGAGCTATCTCCTTTGCCGGGCGAAAAGGTAAGGGGCCAGCGCTCTTCCAGTGCCTTGCGGCTCAGTTGAGTGCGAAGGCGTGGCCCCTTTCCCCAATCACGCCCTGCGGCACGCCGCCGCGAAGAAGTCCTGCCGGGCGAAGAAGCGCCGGGCCACCCGGCGGGCAACGGCCACCGCCTGGGCCGGCTTGGCCCCCTTCGCCGCCGCCTTGACCGCAGCCCTCTTGGCCACGACCTTGGCCTGGGCGACCGCGCCCAGGCCGAAGAACCCCCGCGCCCGGAAGTTGCGCTCGGGCACAACCTCCTGCTCGTAAGCCCACTCTTCCTCCCCGGTGACCGTCGGGATCTCCTGGCCGGGGTACGGGGTCAGGCTGCCCTCGGCCTCGACGGCCCCGGCGGCCTCCTGGTACTCGACGTCGCCCTCGTCGGCCGTGTCGACCAGCTCAGCCTCGGCGGCCTGGGTGGCCGGCGGCTCATACTGCAGCTCGTCCCAGGGCGAGCTCTTGGCAGGCATGGCGATGGCCCACGCCTCGTCTCCGCCCTCGACCTGCTCGGCCTCCGGGTAGCCCTGCTCGGGCACCGGGGTGGCCCAGGCGCTGGCGGCCGGATCGGCGTACTCGGACGCCTGCATCAGCGGCTCGACCTGCGCCGGGGAGTTGACCAGCGGCTCGCCGGGGTACTGCTGGGCGTCGTAGGCCATCGCGGAGGCGGCGGCGGCCTCGGGGGTCGCCCCCTGCGCGGCGGCCTGGGCGGCCTGGTCGCGGACCTTGGCCAGGCGGGAGGCCCGCTTGGCCTCGGAGAGCTCGGCCTTCTGCTTCGCCGCCACAACCTTCGCCGCCGCTCGCTCCTTGGCGATGTCGAGCTTGGCCGACTTCTTGGCGGCGACGACCTCTTTGCGCTTGGCCAGAAGCTCGACGGCCCTGGTCTTGGCTGCGGCCCGCAGCTCGACCTTCCGCAGGGCGACCGCCTTGGCCGCCTCGCGCTTGGCCGTCTTGACCTCGGCCTTCTGCGCCTTGGACGCCTTGACCGCGCCGAGACCGTCGTTGTTCGCTCCGAAGAACATGTCGTCTCCTCCGTCCTCTCCCAGGGCCACCAGAGTAACCAGGGCCGCGCCGGCCGCAAGGGCCGCGCCCGCACCGCCGGAGCCGCCGCCCGACGCGTGCGTCCCGGCCTCCACCGCCACCGCCTCGGCCGGGGCCATCTCCTCGTAGGAGCGGGCCGCCGGGGCGGATATCATCTTGGGGTTGTTGGCCAGCAGCTTGCCGGCAACCGCGCCGGTCAGCGTGGCCGACACGACCGCCGGCTCCTGCACCAGCACGTCGTTCATGATGCGGCAGTCGCGGGCGGCCTGGAGCAGCATCCGCAGGGTCTGCTGCCGGCCGATGCGGTTGGCGTCGGCCTCCAGGGAGTTCAGTTTCTCGGCCGGGGCCGGCGGCTTGCCGGGGATGGGCCGCCAGTTCTTGTCGCTGTTGGCCTTGGCCTTATCCGCGACGTCGATGGCATCGATGTTCTTCCGGGCCTGCCAGGCCGCATCGATCTGCGCGGTGGTCTTGCTGCCCAGGCGGGCGAGGGCGGCCTTGAAGGCCGTCTCCCGGCGGGACATCTCGGCGGCGATGGCCGCCTTCTCGGCCTCGTGCCACGCCTTATTCTTGACCAGGTACTCGGCCTGCAGGGCCGGGAACCGCTTACGGAACTCGTCCAGCCCGTTGGCCTTGGCCTGGTACGCCCGCGCCTGGGCCGCATAGTGGTTCCACAGGCGGGTGCCGTCGCCGGTCTTGCCGAGAACCACGCCTCGGGCGACGAGGTTGTTGGCGAGGGCCTGGGCGTCTTTGACCAGCAGGTCGGAGGCCGACTTGACGCTCTTGATGAGGCTCTCCCACCGCTCCTCTTCGCGCTCGGCTGCCTCGCCCGCCTTCCTCATGTCGACGAAGGACTTAATGGCCATCCCGGCCCCGATTGCCCATCCGATGACCGGAAGCGTCGTCGATACTGCGCCTGCGGCACAGAGCCCCGCGCTGACCACCCCGATTGCCGTGTTCAGGCTGGCGGCCCGGTTGGCGAACGCCCCCTTGGGGTCAAGGATGATGTTGGCCGCCTGTACGCCCAGGCGAGCGGCGGGGGCGTACCCCAGGGCCGTGGCGGCGGTGGTCGCGGCCCCCGTTTTCACGGCGTCGATGGCCGCGTCTTTTGCGAGCTGCTTGGTGTCTATGCTTACCCCGGCCCCCAGGCCGGCGGTGCCGGCGGGGTTGCCCTTTGCCGCAGCTTGCGGCTTGGCCAGTTTGACCTTGCGGGGGACCGTCCCTCGGATGACGGCGACCGCCGGGCTGGCCTCAGCCAGCGAAGGCTGGAGCGGGCCGCCATACTTTAGCTCAGAATCGCCCGGCGCGGGGTCCCCCGGCGAGTAGTATGGGGACACCCGCTCGACCGTTGCGCCGAACGCCCCGGCCGCCGCCTCCAGAATCGGGGCGATGGCAGCCAGGCCCTGCTTCACGATCTTGTTGACGGTCTCATCGCCCCCCTCCGGGGCCGCCCCGGAGTGGTAGTACCCGCCCCAGGGGTACGAGGGGTCGATCTGGTTGGGGGCTGCCATCGTCCGCTCCGGGCCTCGCTTACCGCCGCTTACCGCCGCTTACCGCCGGAACCACCAGGGCGGCCAGGGCCAGGACGCCCGCCCCGATGCCCACAGGCAGCACCCAGGCCGGCAGGGCGGCCTTGGCCGCGCCAGGGGCCGCCGGGGCCGGGATGCCCGTTTCGGGGGCCACCGTGGCGGCCTGTGCCCCGGCAGGGGCCGGTTCTGCGGCCGGTTTCGCCTTGCCGCCGCCCCCGGATCCGCCGGAATCGCCGACCAGCTTGCTGGTGAGCTTCGGCACCACCGCCGCCGCCAGCGCCGTGACGGCAATCGTGGGCAGCTTCGTGGCCAGGTCCTTCACGATGTTCTTGGCCAGATCCCCCACCGTGCTGGTGATGGAGCTGAAGTCGAAGGCCAGGCCGGGCGCGGGCAGGCGGTTCATGGCCTAGTCCTGCGACACCGGCTTGGGGTTGGCCGAGATGCGCGAGATCATCAGGATGGCCAGGACCGCAACCACCCCGATGGCCACCGGGACCACCCAGGAGGGCAGGGTGTCGAAGAAGCCGGCGGTCCCGGTATCCTTGACCTGGACCTCCACCTCGTCGACGGCGACCATCGTCGGGTCGCGCTGGTTGAGGGCCTGACGGGCGAGGGGGTGGTACATGACGGTCGGATCCTCGGCCACCGTGCCGACGGGCACCTCCTGGCTCTTGAAGAAGAGCGGGGTGTAGTAGTTGCTCCGGGCCATCCGGGCGGCCACCCGCCGGCCGATCAGCGCGGCCTGGGACGGCTCAGCGCCGTTGACGTAAGCCTTGCGGGCCGCCTCGCGGGCAACCTTCCGGGCCTTGACCGCCTGGGAAATGCGCGTCGCCATCCTACTTCCTCCCCTTCTTGCCGGCCTTGAGGTAGATCCCGATTCCGATGGCCGCGACGGCGGCGATGCCGACCGGAATCACCCAGCCGGGCATCCCAGCCTTGGGGGCGGGGGCCGCCGGGACCGGCAGGGCGGCCGGCGTCGGGGCCGGCTTGGCCGCCTTGGTCTTGACGGTCTTGGCCTGGGCCTGGCCGACCTTCGTGGCGACGGCCGCGCCGATGACCGGAGCGAGCGCCTTGAAGGTGTCCGAGCTGATCGCGCTCTGGACCCCGCCGATGATCTTGCTCAGCAGGCTCGGCTCGGCGGCCGGGGCCGCCTTCTGAGCCGCGTCGAAGGCCGCCACCTCGGCGTCGACCTTGCTGAAAACGGGCTCCTCGCCCATGCCAAAGAAGTTTCTGTTGTTCATCCGCGACTCCTACAATCCGGCGAACTTGGCCAGCAGGGGAAGGATGATGTCCTTCCCGAAGCTCCCGATGGTTGCCGCCGCAGCAACCATCAGGATGATTTCCATGCGCCCCTGCCGTTTGTCCAGGGCAAGAAGCACCTCGACCAGCGTCTTGTGTGCCTCGCAAGTGCTCGGGGTTTCAGGTTTGATCGCCGTCAGCTTGACCTTGGTGTCGGTTCCCATCGACGTTCCTCCCTAACCGAAAGTGGGCAACTGGGTCGACACGGCCAGGTTGTGCTGGCCGCCGCCGGAAGATTCCCCCTCGGTCTGAGTTACGGTCAGCGACTGATAGTCGCCGCCGCCCACGTTGGGGGCAAGCCGCCGACCCCGGTCGTCCACAAGCGCCAGGGCGAAGTAGTAGGTGGTGAGCAGGTTGAGGTTGTCGAGCATCGCAAAGGGGATGGTGGTCTTACGGTGCCAGTTGTTCGCCCCCGCCGCAAACGCTGCCGCCCGCGCAGTCAGGTTGGCCACGGAGGTATCCACCAGCCAGCAGTACTGGATGGGGCCGATGAGGTTGTTGGCCAGGATATCGATGCCAACGTCATCGGTTATGAGCTTGGCCATGCCCTTGGTGTTCAAGGTCCAGCCAAGGTTGTTCCCCAGGTCTTTGTTGGAGAGGTTGCCGACCGGCGCGACCGGTGAAACCGAGGCGTCGCAGTCGCGGGGCCAGATGTTGGCCACGCTGGTGATCGCGCCCGTCACGTTCCACACATACCGGGTGGCCGGAACCGAGCTCACGAACTGCACGCTGCCCTCGGGGGCCTGGACCTGCGAGTTCATCGTGCCGATGCTGAAGGCCGCCAGGGCCAGGTGGACCACGATCCCCGGCGTCTGGCGGTCCTGGATGGTGAAGGTTCCGATGGTCATCGCCGACTCCAGCTGGATGCGCACGCATTGCGGCGTCATGACCAGGTTGGTGGGGTTGAACCCGGAGAGGCGCTCGAACGGGCCGGACAGGACCACGTTGGCGGTGGCCAGGCCGTTTATGGTTCCCGAGTTCAAGATGCCGCCGCCGGCAAAAATGGTGCCGGTGCCGAGGCTGATGGTGCCGGCGTTGGTCAGCAGGTTGCGGATGGTAAGGGACGAGCCGGCCGTGATCAGCCCGGCCGTGATGTTCATGTTGAGGCAGTTAAAGGCCGCCGGCAGCGTGGTCGAGCCGCCACCGGTGAACTCGACGGTCGGCATCGGCTCGCCGAAGCGGGTCGCAATGGTAAACGCCCCGCCGGCCGTGAAGCGCAGGGTGCCGACATCCGGGAAGCGGAAGGTGTCGACCTTGTTGTTGGCGTTACCCGAGTCCCAGTTGCGCCCCACGGTCATGA
>ERZ795054.328-NODE-328-length-68023-cov-22.942988_pt1 | contig 68023 bp, 51 predicted proteins | sample MGYA00375138_ERZ795054 | MGnify/ENA primary metagenome ERZ795054 (study PRJEB30183, sample SAMN05720215) | anaerobic digester metagenome | isolation source: active sludge of municipal wastewater-treating anaerobic digesters | place: USA | collected 2014-12-23 ... | reverse complement strand
CGGCCATCAGCATGGCCTGGGTATCCATGAAAGCAGGCTGGTTGGGTGCGATCTGATTGGCCTTTTCGGCATATTCAAGTGCTTTTGGTGATTTCAGCTGCCCGGAAACCCAGGCCAGGTTGTTCAGTGCCAGCGCATTATTGGGCTGAATGTCGACGGCTGACCGGTAGTATTGCGCAGCAGCGACGTAGTCCTTCGCTGAAGTGGCAATGTCGCCCAAGTAGATGCGGAATGCGACGTCCTTCGGATGATCCTTTAACCAGGCTGCAGCCAACTTGTCGGCTTCAACGCGATTCTGGGCGGCGCGGAGGGTGGAATGCATTTTCACCGCCAATTCCGGTGCCGCCGAGTGTTTCAGTGCCGAACGGTATGCCGCGACAGCTTCCGGCCAATTTTTTCCAGCGGCTTGAATGTCGCCCTCGAGCACAAAGCCGGCCGCTTCCCCCGGCCGCTGTTTTTGAACTTCCCTAGCCACCGTCAGCGCATCCTGCGGTTTGTTTGTTTCCAAAGAAATAAGGATCAGCGCGCGCTGGGCTTCAAGCAAATCCGGCTTGATTTCCAGGGCCTTGCGCAGGCTCTTGATCGATTCTTCCTTGTCCTTGTTCGCCATATGTACATTGGCCATGCGCATCGAGGCCAATGGCGAGGTTGATTGCATGATCGCTAGCTTGCTGTAGGCAGCAAGTGCCTGATTGAGATCACCGGCAGCCTCCTGAGCCCTGCCCAGAGCATCGAGTAGCTCAGGCTTGTCAGGAATGGCAGCAAGGCCATCTTGTGCCGCAGCAACAGCCTTTTTGGCGTCCTTGCTGCGCAGGTAGAAGTCAATCAATGCAAGACGCGGAGCCAACTCGGTCGGATTGCTGTTGACTGCCTTGCTGATCAGTTCCGCCACGTCGGCTGGAGTTCCTCCTGCAGCAACGCGTAGATCGGCCAGCGCAAGCATCGCCGCAGCGTTCTTGGGGTCAACTGCGAGAATTGCCTCAAATCGCTTCCTGGCATCCTCCGGCTTGTTATCGGTGATGTCCATTCGGGCCAGTCCCAATGCTGCAGGGAAATAGGCGGGATTGACCGTCAGCGCTTTCTCGAAGCTTCTGCGCGCTCCTACTGTATCTTTTTTGATGAGATAAGCACTGGCCTGCAAGTTATAGGTGGCCGGGTTATTAGGTTGTTTTTTATCGAGTATTTCGATTGCCTTGAGCGCCTTATCCGGTTCATTGCTGCGTAAATAAGCAGCAATGATCGCCAGGTCAGCGGTTGTGCCCTTGTCGGAGGCTGAAATTTCCTCAAGTTCCCCGAGGGCTGTGCTGATTTCCCCTTGCGCCATTTGCGCCAATGCCATTGATGTCCGTTTGGATGGATCCTTTGGGTCAAGCTTGCTGGCTTTGGTCAGATACTCTTCGGCCTTTTTCGGATCGCCATTCTGAAGATGGGCTTGGCCGGCCAGGGAGAGAAGAACAGGATCCTTGTCGATATCATTCAAAATCGGCTGCAGGGCGTTAAGCGCCTTTGCAGGCTGACCACTGCGCAAGTAGCTGGCTATCAACAGCCGACGGGCGAGAGAAAACTCGGGAAATTGTTGCAGCGCTTTGCTGAGATAGGATTCAGCCTGAAGGTAGGCGCCCAGTTGGTATTCGGTTGCGCCAGCCAATTGCAGGGCGCCGGGGTTGGTAGGTGCAATCTTCAGCAATTGCTGATTGAGTTCGCGAGCAGACTTGTAATCCTTTTTCTGATAAGCGAGTTGAGCTGCAAGAAAATAGGTTTGCGGATGCTGGGGTGCGGCCTGCTTTAATACCTCCAGTTCCTTGCCTGCATCGTCGAGCTTTCCCTGATTGAGAAGGTTGCTGATGATTGCCGAATGGGCCAGCATGAAATCCGGCCTGGCGACTAACGCCTTGCGGTAGAACTCGAGAGCTCCAGCTCCATCCCCCTGTGCACCGAGCAGGTTTCCCTTAAGTAGCAATGCCTCGTGGTCGTTGGGAGATTTGGACAGAAGACCGTCGATAACCGCTAGAGCGCCTGGGAAGTCTTTTTCGGCCGCCTTCTGGCGCGCTTTGGTAAGAAGTGCCGGCGCAAAGTCGGGTTGGGCCGCCAAGGCCTTGTTCAGAGCGGTTGCGGCGGCTTCCGCGTTACCCTGCGCCAGATACGCCCGGCTCAGCGCAGTTTGGAAGCTAGAGGTAAGTACGCCGGCTGGAAGCTCCGTTTCGGAAAACTCATCAATTAACTTCTTTGCCTGGCCGCTACCAAGCAAGGCGTTTGCCAGCAGCGGAATGGTCTGCTCGCTCGAATACTTGAGTTCAAGTGCCTTGCGCAACTCGATTTCAGCACCCGCATCGTCACCGCTCTCGAGCAATGCCTTGCCGAGGAGGAAGCGCGCTTCGCCAAGATTCGGGTTCTGCTGTAACGCGTTCTTAAACTGAATGGTGGCTGACTTGATGTCGTTTTTTGCCAGGAATTCCTTGCCCGAGGCAATCAGGGCGTCTGGTTTGTCCCCGCCGCATCCCGCCAACAGTGCCGCGAGCAGGGCGGTCGAAAGAAGGGCATGGCGGACGGCATGTGGTTTTTTCATATTGATGGTTCCCGGTGATTAAACGCTATTTCAGACCCAGGCGATGCATCAGGTCGTAAAGGGTTGGGCGGCTGATGCCGAGTATTTCGGCGGCGCGTAACAAGTTGCCGTTGGCTCGGCCAAGGGCGGTCAATATGGCAGAGCGGTCTGCCTCGTCGCGAACGCTACGCAGGTCAATGAACTCGCTTTCACTGTCCTTGGTTACAGACAGTCCGATGTCGTCCCGCGTAATCTGCTGGGTATCCGCCATGATGACCGCACGCTTCACGCAGTTCTCCAGTTCGCGTACGTTGCCTGGCCAGGTGTGCGCCTCGATCGAGCGGATGGCATCCTCGGAGAGCGTCATGTTGCCGCGATTCTGTTCCCCGGCAAAGCGCCGGACAAAGGCATGTGCGAGCAGGGCGGAATCACCGGGGCGAGCGCGTAAAGGGGGGATGGTCAGTACGATCTCGGCCAGGCGGTAATATAGGTCTTCGCGGAAACGGCCTTCGCTGATCAGCGATTTCAGGTCCTGGTGCGTTGCGCAGACGATGCGGACATCGACTGGGATTTCCTGACGGCCGCCGAGCCTTTCGATCACACGCTCCTGGAGAAAACGCAACAACTTGGCTTGCAGGGACATCGGCAGGTCGCCGATTTCGTCGAGCATCAAGGTTCCACCATCAGCGGTCTCGATCTTGCCCGGTGTCATTTTCGCGGCGCCGGTAAAGGCGCCTTTTTCATAGCCGAACAACTCGCTTTCCAGAAGATTGTCGGGGATCGCAGCGCAGTTGATGGCGACGAAACGTTCCTTCCGGCGCGGCGACGCCTCGTGCAGGCCGCGTGCCAGCACTTCCTTACCGGTACCGCTTTCGCCCAGAAGAAGGACAGTAGCGTTGCTACTAGCGACCTTTTCGATAGTCCGGCAAATGCGCAGCATCTCGCCATCCCGTGTCAGCAGCCCGGCCAGTGCTTCCGGTTGATGTGCTTCCTGAAGCCGGCGGTTTTCCTGCTGCAGGTCGAACAGGCGAAAGGCCCGGTCGATCGTCAATCCAAGCAGTTCGGGCTCGAATGGCTTGGCAAAGAAATCATAGGCGCCCAAGGCGATGGCGCGCAGGGCGTTGGCGCGATCATTCTGGCCGGTAAGGACGATGACCTTGGTGTCCGGAGCTGTGGCGAGTATCTGCTCGAGAAGACGGAATCCCTCGGAAACCGAGTCAGCGTCCGGCGGCAGTCCAAGGTCCATGGTGACCACCGCGGGGTTGTGTCGATGAATCTGCGCCAACGCGCTTTCGCGATCGCTTGCTGTCAAAGCCTCAAACTGATCGAACGACCAGCGCAACTGCTTTTGCAGGGCTGGGTCGTCCTCGACGATCAGCAAGGGACGGCCTCTATCGGTGCTCACAAGGACTCCCCTTGTCGCAAGTCGGATTCCGTCCGAAGATCGAACAGGGGAAGAATCATGGTGACCCGCGTCCCACTGTTTTCCTGACTTTCAACCTTCATCTCTCCACCCAGTTCCTTGATGTATTGCGCACTTTCGTAGGCACCAATTCCCATCCCAGCCTGCTTGGTGCTCTGGAATGGCCTGAAAAGGCGCTCGCGGATGAATTCCGGACTCATGCCATGCCCCGTATCGCCGACCTCGACCGCTGCTCGGTCGCCGCGTCGCTCCAGCGAAACCCACACGCGCCCCGCAGGATCGGTCGCGTCAAGGGCGTTTTGAACCAGATGTCCGATGACACGCTCAAGCCGCTCTTCGTGACCCCGGGTCACAAGGCGCTCTTCTATCCGGACTTCTACGATTCTTCCCTGATCCATTTTACCCTGCTGGATGCGCTCAATGACATCGGTGAGGCTGACCCCGCAAGGCGTTCCGGGTGGCGTGGCGCCTTCGCGCAACTGCATCATCAGCTGTCGCATGCGCTCGACGGAGTGTTCGACGGTCATCAGCATGTCCTGCTGGAATTCCGGATTGTTGCGATGGCGCTCGGCATTACGCAACATCAGCGAGAGTTGGGTGACGATATTTTTCAAGTCATGAACCACGAATGCTGACATCTTGTTGAAGGCATCGAATTTTCGGGCTTCGAGCAAGGCTTCGGTCGCCTGCATCCGTGCAAGGAACCCGGCGGCTTGGCAGCCTGCAGTACGCAAGAGGTCATTGACCTCCCAGTTCACGTCAATGGGGGTTCGTGAACTGGTCAACACGACAAAACCAGTCATTTCGCTGCCGACCATCAAGGGTACGATCAGCCATGCGTCTGGAATTTCTGCAACCCACGGAGGAATGACGAGATCAACATAGCGTCCCGGGAAGCAGCGGTATTCCTCCAGGTTGATGACCCAGCCGCTAACGACCAGGAAGTGACACAAGGGGCCATCGGAAAATTCAACCGCATCATGTGCTGGGATGTTCCAACGCGCCGACTGTGTGAAGCGTTCCTGTCCGGGCTCCCGGAGCCACAACCCGCCGCCCGGGCTCTCGACCATGTCGGCCAGACCACGGATGACCTGCTGCCCCATCGCCTGCGGCGAATCCTGAGTCGACAAGGTATGTGTAAAGCGCAACCATTCTTCGCGATAGTCATAGCGATAGCTGAAAAAGTGTTTGCCGACCTGGACGCGCAACTTGGCGCGAATCGATCGCGAAAATATAAGGATGCCGAGCGTCAAAACGGATGCGAAGAGCAGTGCGACTTGCAGGGCACGCCCCCAGTCGCCGCCGAAATAGCGGACGTAGTAACCGACACCGGCCATGAAAAGCAGGTAAAGCCCGGCAATCAGCAAGGTGGCTGTGTGAAAGGCAGCCTTTTGCGACAGCCTGATTTTGGCCGTCCAGTCACGGCTGCGCAGGGTTGCTACAAAGAGCAGGGGGATCACCAAGGCGTGAACAAAGCCGCGAACCGTGAACGCGTCGGCGTCGAGTTTGCTGAATAGCAGCGCATCGGAATAGAGGTAAAGATCAAATACCAACATGCCGCCCAGCCCAAGGCATAGCGGCTTGATATTCCACAGCGAGTCGTCCGATACGTTGCGGAACAGTTGCTCAACCAACATCAGGGCCAGTACCACCATGGCGACTGCCTGGAAAAGCGTCGCGCGCGCCAGTAGTTCTGCCGGTAGCAGGTTGAGGGCCAACCCCGCGTGAAGCACAATGCCGCCCCCGATGACTAGCCCGCATGCCGGAATCAGCCATGCGCCAAACGGCCGTTCCCGGAGTTTTTCAGTTCCTTCGGGGAGCAGCAGCAGAATCAGGAAGACGTACCATCCGCCGTAGCGGAGGAGGTCGGCGACCGTACTCAATACAAGAAATACAGTTTTTCCCGTTTGGAAGAAAAGACTACCGAGAATGCCCCAGATTGCAGACAACAGAATTGCTGCCAACATTGCTCGGGATCTGGGTGTTTTGTGCCATTGTTGTCCGAGAGAAACAAGATAGACGGCAAACAGCAGGTAGCTGACTGCTGCGACTCCGAGACTCCAGGCGATCAATGTTGCAGGTTGGATGTCCATTTGCGCTGGTTTTCAAGCCACGCTACAGACGGCGCGGCGAACTTGCATTCAGTGAGCGCCCTTGCCGGTCAAAACGACGCCGATCGTTTCGAACAGAATGACAATGTCGAGAAACAGGGAGTTGTTCTTGACATAGTACAGGTCGTATTGCAGTTTTTCAGCCGAATCCTCGACAGTTGCGCCATAGTGATAGCGGACTTGGGCCCAGCCTGTCAGGCCTGGCTTCACGCTGTGCCGTACCGCGTAGAAGGGGATTTCCCGGGTCAACTGATCGACGAAGACGGGGCGTTCCGGACGCGGGCCGACAAGGCTCATCTCGCCCTTGAGAACACAAAACAGTTGCGGCAGCTCGTCGATGCGGAGTTTGCGGATAACGCGACCAACCTTCGTGGTGCGCTGGTCATTGGCGGTCGCCCAGACGGCCCTGCCATCCTTTTCGGCATCGCAACGCATGCTACGGAATTTGATCACTTTGAAGAGTCGACCCTCGCGACCGACACGCTCCTGTCGGTAAAATATCGGCCCGCCACTTTCGGCGACGATCAACAGCGCAGTCACAAGCATGATCGGCAAGGCCATGACCAGCAAGATCACCGAAAAAATCAGGTCGGACAGTCGCTTGAGTGCCCTGCGCATGGGGCCTTGGCGAAAGCCATCGCCAAAAATAAGCCATCCGGCATAAAGTGAATCTAGGCGAATCTGGCCCAGAGTCCGTTCGAAATAACTGGCGAGGTCCAGCACCCGGATACCTTGCAACTTGCAATCCAGCAATTCGCGCATGGGCATTGATCCGCCACGGCGTTCGGTCAGGGCAACCACAATTTCATCAACCTTGAGCATTTGGGCTGTCGAAAGCAGGGAGCCTCCAGTTGAGAGAACCTGATCGTAGGGAACAGTTGCTGTTTCCTCATTCTGGGACGGAAAAAATCCGACTATCGCCGCCGACGGATCAGATTTTGCCAAGGCGCGTTTGACGGCGAGGGCGCGTGATCCCGTGCCCAAAACCATGACCCGCTTGGTAAGCGTTCCCGAGGACGCAGAATAGGACATGCTCACACGATTGACCAGCATACCGAATATTGCCGACATCGCCGACAACTGCATAAATTCCTTGCTGACCGAAGTCATCGGAAGCAGCGCGAAAATTCCGTAGGCGACAGGAACCGACAGGTACAGCGATAAAACCGCACGGGCCCGGCCGTCAGCAATGTCCCGCTGATGAAACTGTTGATAAAAACCCAGTGCGGCGTTGATCGCCACGACTGATGCGGCGAGGATCGCGGCGAAAAGCAGTACTTGCTTGTAATTGATTGGCAAGCCGCTGCCCACCCACATGAATGCGATCAGCATGCCAACGATCACGAAGGACAGATCAAAAAGCATCTGTACCAGCGGGTGCAAGCGAATCCAGTGATTAAACAGGCGAACCATGATCATTTCCTATTGTGCAACTGCAGCAAGTAATGCTGCTTACATGATACCGCCATTTGTATTGCATGGAGGTTTCACGCACCAAGGCGAGGCGTGGAGGCTTCGACCTGGCCTTAAGCAGCTGCTGACTGCAAGTCGTTTCGGCGATGATGCAAAGTCTACGCGGGTTTTATGACACTGGCTGTGCAGTATTTCACGGTTATCAATATGCTCTCGTAACTATCTGAAAAAATGTCGATTTCCGAATTTTGTGAATGCATTAAATTGATAATGGATAGGCGCTTAAACCAATACTTCGAGTGGCGCTGGATGTCCCAGGAAGCCCTGCGGACTTGCGCTGGCGCCGTAGGCGCCGGACTGAAATACCACAACGAGGTCGCCGGGCCGGGCGTCTGCAAGCGCCATGCGATCTCCCAGTATATCGAGCGGCGTGCACAAGGGACCGACCACGGAAGCCGAAATCTTGGCTTCCTCGTTCATTCTAGTTCCGATCGCCAGAGGGTAATTTTTTCGAATTACCTGGCCAAAATTGCCGGAAGCAGCGAGGTGGTGATTCAGGCCGCCATCAACGACCAGAAACGTCTGCCCACGCGAAATTTTGCGGTCGACGATGCGGGTGACGTAAACACCTGCCTCGCCAACTAAATAGCGCCCGAGTTCGATGACTAGTTCAGCCTGTGGCATTTCCCGCGCTGCGCGCCCAGCAAGTGTCGCGAGGTTCTCGCCGATGGCAGCCAGATCAAGCCGTTGCTCCCCGGGAAAATAGGGGATCCCAAAGCCGCCGCCCAAGTTCAGGAAGCGTACCGGCGCAGGCGCATCGGCCGCCAGGCGCAAGGCGAGTTCATACGATTTCTGCTGCGCTTCGCAGATCGAATCGGCGCGCAGATTCTGCGAGCCGGCAAATATGTGGAATCCCTCGAAATCCAGCCCGGCGCTGGCGATTTCGCCGAGCAATTCGGGAACCAGTTCGGCGTCGACCCCGAATTGCCTGGCGCCCCCGCCCATCTTCATGCCCGACCCCTTGAGTTCAAAATCGGGATTGACGCGCACCGCCACTCGAGCAGGAAGTGAGAGTTCGCCGGAAATGCCAGCCAGTTCGCGCACTTCGCGCAAGGATTCGATGTTGAGAAGGGCGCCGGCGGCGACCGACTGGGTCAACTCTCCACGTCGCTTGCCGGGTCCGGCAAAACTGATTTCCTTTGGGTTGGCCCCGGCATCGAGTGCCACTTTCAGTTCCCCCCCCGAAGCGACGTCGATACCATCGACCAGCCCCGCCATGACGCATACTAGTGCTGGCAACGGGTTGGCCTTTATCGCGTAATGCAGCTTGATCGAAGTCGGGAGCACGGCGCGCAACTCGCTTACGCGCGCCTTGAGCAAACCCCTGTCATAGGCGTAAAAAGGTGTTTGGCCGACGCGAGCGGCCAGGCGGTCGAGCGGAATACCGCCGACCAGCAAACGGCCGTCGGCCACGGCGAACTGACTCATTGGAGCATGAACAGGAAGCGTGCGTTCTGAATGCGACATCGATTTGATATCCTGGCGAAATTTCCGGGACTAGCCGAGAGATTTTTCGACCCATGCGGTCGACAGCAATTTTCGATCGATTTTACCGTTCGGATTGCGCGGTAACGGGCCTTGGCAAACTTCGATTCCAGCCGGCACCATATAAGCTGGCATCCGGTTGCGGCATTCGGCGAGAAGTGCCGCCGTGTCGAGATCACCGTCAGCCGGCGGCGTCGCAATCACCTGGATGGCCTGACCGAGCCGTTCATCGTCTACCCCGAACGCGACGCATTCGCCTACCAGTTTGGTGGCGTAAAGAATTTCCTCGACTTCGGTCGGGCTCACCCGGTAGCCGGAAGTTTTCATCATTTCGTCGCGCCGCCCGATGAAATAAAGGAAACCATCCTCATCCATGCGCACGGTGTCGCCTGAAAAGACAGCAATCTCCGGCAGCACCAGGCCAGCCTCGCGGCCGGCAACATTCGTTGGCAGTGGCTTGTAACGCTCGGCGGTTTTTTCCGGGTCATTCCAGTAACCCATGCCGACCAGCGCACCGCGATGGACCAGTTCACCCGGCTCGTTCGGCGCGCAGGGCGAGCCATCCTCGCGTAGTACCAGAATTTCAGCATTTGGGATCGCCTTGCCGATTGAATCCGGACGCCCATCAACTTCCTCAGGCGGCAAATACGTTGAGCGAAAGGCTTCGGTCAGGCCATACATCAGGAAAGGCTTCGTCTGCGGCAGATGCCGGCGCAAGGCGTCAAGCGTTTCGCGCGGCATGCGTCCGCCGGTGTTGGCGAAATATCGCAGGTGTTCGGTGATCGTCTCAGGCCAATTCAATTGCGTCAGCTGAATATAGAGCGGCGGAACCGCCGTCAGGCCGGTCACTTTCTCACGTTCGATGGCTTTAATTACATCGCGCGGCAGCAAATAGTTAAGGAGCACGACCCGCGCACCGACGTGAAAGGCCGTCGTCAATTGGCTGAAACCAGCGTCGAACGACAAGGGCAGGGCAGCGAGCAGGGTGTCGTCCGGGCGGTTTTCCAGATAGTCGGCGACGCTCTTGGCGCCAGCGACCAGGTTGCGGTGCGAGAGAACCACGCCTTTCGGCTTGCCGGTGCTGCCCGACGTGTAAAGAATACCCGCTAGATCGGTGTCGATCACCCGGTGGCTCGGCTTTGGTGGCAGATCAAGCAACTCGCTCCAGCGGCAATAGTTCAGTGGACCGGCGGCAGGCGGCGGCTCGGATGAATCAAGTACCACTACGTGGCGAAGGTCATGACAATGCGCCAGGGTTTCGGCAAGCAACTCCAGCCGTTCCGGCGACGTGACCAGCACGCGCACATTGCAGTCGCGCAGGATGTACGCCACCTGCTCGGCCTTGAGCAAAGGGTTGAGCGGCACGAAGACCCCGCCGGCAGCGGGCGCGCCAAAGCTGGCCATCACTGCCTCGAAACGCTTTTCGAGATAGATGGCGACGCGCTCGCCGCGCTGCAAGCCGAGGCTGATCAAGCCGCTGGCGAAGGCAGAGACGGCCTCTTGCAGCTGTGCGTAACTCAGGGTGGTCTTGCCATAAGTCAGTGCGGGCGCTTGCGGCGTACGCTGGGCGGCACGAGCGGTCAGGTCGGGAAGAAGAGTGGAGTCACGCATGGGTCACACAGGCAGAGTAAACAGGGACAGGCGGCTCAGCGAAACGGAAAAAGGTATGACAGCGTGCAGTATCTCACAGTCGGTTTTTCACACTCCGCCTATAATGCCCGCTCTTGGCACATTGTCCGTGGAGTTAACGTTGGAAATCAAACAGGAAATTCTCGCCATTCTCGACGAGGTACTCAGTCTCAAGGGGCGCGCTACCAGCTTCAACGAAAGGACTCCGCTCCTGGGTGCCATTCCGGAACTTGACTCGATGGCGGTCGTGTCCTTGATCACGACGCTTGAGGAACGTTTCGGATTCTCGATCGATGATGACGAGATCGAGGGAAGCACGTTCGCCACCGTCGGTTCGCTGACCGAATTCGTCGAAGGCAAGCTCGCCGCCTGAACGCGATGATCCAGCGGGAAGCCTTCTTTCTTCCGGCTGGCGCCGGTCCGCGTTTTTGTCTCTACACCCCCTCGCAAGGCGAGGAAGAGCGCGGGGTGGTGCTGTACATCCATCCATTCGCCGAAGAAATGAACAAGTCGCGACGCATGGCAGCGCTGCAATCACTCGCCCTGGCCTCTGCCGGCTTCGGCGTCCTGCAGATTGACCTGTACGGCTGTGGCGACAGTAGCGGCGATTTTGGCGATGCAAGCTGGGATTCCTGGGTCGCGGATGTGGGCCACGCCTGCCACTGGTTACAGGAACGAAGCAGTGCACCGGTCTGGCTCTGGGGTTTGCGTGCCGGCTGCCTGCTAGCGGTGAATGCTGCGGTCAACCTGAAAACCTGCCCGAATTTTCTTTTCTGGCAACCCGTGCTTGCCGGCAAACCGGTGTTGCAGCAGTTTCTGCGCCTCAAACTGGCCGGGGAACTGATCGGGAACGAAGGCAACAAATCCGCCGAAGAAATGCGCCAGCAACTGGCTCGGGGCGAAGCCATCGAGGTCGCGGGATATCAACTTTCACCGGCGCTGACACACGGATTAGAGGCTGCGGAACTTCAGCTTCCGCCCAACACCGGACGCGTCGAATGGATCGAGTTGTCAAGTCGCGCCGAGGCGACGCTCGCACCGGTATCCCACAAGCGACTGGAAGAATGGAAAAAGGGTGGCTTGGCCGTGCGCAGCCGAGTCGTTTCCGGGCCGTCCTTCTGGCAGACCAGCGAAATCGAGGAGGCGCCAGCCTTGATACAGGCGACGCTTGACGCGCTCGGCGGGCGGGTTGCGCCATGAGATTCACGGAGCAACCGCTCTTCATTCCGTGCGCGGGCGAGCAAATGCTCGGCATCCTGGCGTTGCCGGAAGCGCCAGCGGAGATCGGCATCGTGCTGGTGGTTGGCGGGCCGCAAACCCGGGTCGGCAGCCACCGTCAATTCGTGTTGCTGGCGCGCACCCTGGCGCAGACGGGGTTTGCCGTGTTGCGCTTCGACTATCGCGGCATGGGCGACAGCAGCGGCGAGCAACGCGCTTTTGATGCTGTCGACGATGACATCGCCGCCGCGCTCGATGCGCTGCAAACCGAAGTTTCCGCCGTCCGGCGGATCGTTCTCTGGGGCTTGTGCGATGCCGCTTCCGCCGCGCTGCTCTATTGGCACGGCGCACGCGATCCTCGAATTGCCGGGTTTTGCCTGATCAACCCGTGGGTGCGTTCCGCCGCGACCCTGGCACGCACGCGGGTGAAGCATTACTACGGTCAACGCCTTTTTTCGGTCGATTTCTGGCAGAAGCTGTTGCGCGGGCAAGTCGGAATCGCCAAGGCAATCGGTGGCTTGCTGCGTTCGCTGCGTCTTTTTGCACAAACACCGGTTGCCGCTGAATGTGACAGTTCCTTTCAGGCGAAAATGCTGGAAACGCTGCGGGAGTGTCCGGCGCAGATCCTGTTGATTCTCAGTGGCAGGGATTTTGTGGCACATGAATTTATCGAGTATGCCGGCGCTGACCCAGCGTGGTCAGGCGTTCTGGCACAGCCAAAATTAACGAGGGAAGAAATCCCCGATGCGGACCACACCTTTTCGACTGCCCAGTGGCGGTCGCATGTCGAACGAGCGACAATAAATTGGTTAGATCAAGCCGTTCTCTGACGCTCGTTCAGCGGGCCTTCCGACCGTCCAGCGAAAATCTCGGCCGGCGTGTGGTCGACGGTGCGGCATTCACGTTTCTCGGCATCGCCATTCGTACCGCAATTACCATCGGTTCGATGGCAATCCTGGCGCGACTCCTGACGCCGGCAGACTTCGGCCACATCGCGATGGCAACGGTGGTTACAGAACTTGCCGCGCTGTTTGCAAATTTCGGTTTTGGCTACATTCTGATTCAGCGCAGCAAGATCGCGCGAATCCATATGGACACGATGTTCTGGGCGGCTCTTGGTCTTGGGGTGCTGCTCACCAGCGTCGTTTTTGCCCTGTCATTCGTTGCCGGATATTTCTTCGACGACAAGATGGTCGGCAAGCTGTTGCAGGCACTTTGCCTGGCGTTTATTTTCGAAGAATTGTCCATTGTCCCGCGCAGTCTCATGGCGCGGATGATGATGTTCCGTGCGGATTTTCTCATTCAGACGCTAATGCTCTTCTTTCGCGCCGGCGTGGCTGTCGCCATGGCCGTAAATGGCTTTGGCGTCTGGAGTCTGGTCGGCGGTGCGCTGGCGGGCGTGCTTTCCCAGACAGTCGCATATACATGGCTGGTGGGTTACCGACCTCGATTGCGCTTCAACAAGCGCTTTCTCGCCTCCACCTGGCGGACCAATGGTGGGTATTTCGGTAACGGAATCCTGTTTTACGTCAACGCGAATCTTGACATTCTCCTGATCGGCCGTCTGTTGGGTGCAACCTCGCTCGGCTATTACCAGAACGCACGCTCACTTTCCGATGAGGTGCGTGCACGTATGGTGCAACCGCTGCAACGGGTGCTTTTTCCAGCATTCTCCGCAATCCAGAACGAAACAAAGCGATTTCGTGAAGGTATCCTGCGTAGCGGTCGCCTCCTTGCAGTGATCTTTATGCCGTTCGGTTTCGGAATCGCTGCGGTCGCAGAAGAATTGGTACCCCTGCTCTATGGTGACCAGTGGCTGGCAATGATTCCGATTCTGCAAATCATCTCAATCGGAACTGGATTCGGTGCAGCTTCAAGTATTGGTACCCCGATATTCAATGCAACCGACCGGGTTGCACTCTCATTCAAGCTCTATTTCATAGCAACTGTGATCACGGCATTGGCGACCATCGCAGGCAGCTACTGGGGCTTGATGGGGATCGTTTACGCGAAGTTCCTGATGCTTGGCGTGTGGCTTACCTTTTTCCGTCTGGCCCTCGGCCTCGTGAATCTAGGTTGGAGAGAGGTGTGGGAGATGACTGGGGGTCCACTGATAGCTTCGTTAATCATGTGGGGCGGGCTGATCTTGCTAAGGGGCGTGATCCATGAGTCGCTGGATGGTCTGCCAGAGCGATTTCTGATGCTTGTACTCTCTGGTGTCGTGATCTACATTCTTGGTGCTTCGATTTTTTGCAGGGAGCATATTCTGGATGCCCGGATTGCCCTTTCGAAGTTCAAACGTTAACTCGCTCCGTGCTGACGAGGCCAGATGAACACCCTATCCAAATCGTGATTCCGATGCACGCAAAGAAAAGTCCATCAGTCAGCGTAATCCTGCCAACGCACAATCGCCCAGCGTTGCTTGTTGAGGCATTATCCAGCGTCATCACACAGACGGTTGATGATTGGGAAATCATCGTTGTCGACGATGCCTCCAACCCGCCAGTCGTTGTCGTGGAAGATTTATCCGCGTGTGGCACAATCATCACCGTTAGAAATGACAGCTCCAATGGCGGCGCGGCAAGTAAAGCCAAAGGGATTACCATGTCATCCGGAGAGATTGTTGCCTTCCTTGATGACGATGATCTTTTCCATCCCGAGTTCTTGCAATCGGCGCTGGCAGTGTTCGAGCAACATCCCGAGATCGATGTCTTGTTTATGGGGGTGGATTGGTTTGGCAGTAATGCCAAGGTGGAGGCCGAAGGACACCAGTCGGCCGTGGCGCGGGTGTTTTCAATCGCGCAACCGGTTGAGGTCGAGCCAGGTCTTTGGGCGTTTGACCATCGCCTTCTTGCAGCCTTGCTAAGGACGGTGCCAATGTGTTTCCAGCGCCCGGTTGTAAGGCGGAACGCTCTGAACGGCATCGGCGTGCACAGGGCGGATTGTCTCCTTTGGGATTGTGATTGGGCATTGCGCGCCGCGCTGCATTCCCGTTGCGCATTGCTGAATCTCCCCCTGTATCGACAGCGGGTTGACGGACAGGGTTATCACTCGCTCCCCGAAAGGGTGATTGCGCAATTGCGATCTGGAGCTGAAATGACGCTGCGGCTGTATCGAAATCCCCCGGCCGGAACCACGGCTCAGGAGGTCGAACTGCTTCGCGAGGGGGCGAGCCGATATGCTTTCGACCTGGCTTACAACCTTTCCAGGCAGGGAAGCCTCAAAGAAGCGCTGAAATCCTGGATTGACAGCCAGCAGATCGCCCCAAACGTGAGGCGACTGAAATTCCCATTTGGGGCTCTGGCGCGTTCACTAACCCGCGTGTTGAAATTATCGCGTTGAAAGATTTTATCCATGGGTAAGCCAAAAATAGCCAATTCTGTTTCCGTTGTGATAACCACTTACAAGAGAGATGAATTCTTGGGCGAAGCGCTCACTTCGCTGGCGGTTCAAAGACTGCCATTGCACGATATCGTGGTGGTGGATGATGGTGGCAGCGGATCTGCAAAAGCGGTGGTAGAGCGTTTCGGTCCCTGTTTTCGATATTTCTGGCAACCAAACGGTGGCATGCAAAGTGCTCGCAATCTTGGCGTGAAGGAGGCGACCGGTGAGTGGATTGCCTTTTTGGACGACGATGACCTTTGGGAAGAAAATCGGAACGAGCTGCTCAATGAATTGATTTCTACCAATCAGGTTGATTTGATCGCTGGGGATTTTAGGAAATTTGACAGTGCCGGGGTAAAGGACGAAAGTGTCTTTTCCGAAATTGTTCGGCATTCGCCTGGTTTCTGGGATGGCATTCCCCGGTCCGACAATCAGAATTTCTCGATTATCGGAAGTTTCCCAACCACGCGACTTTTCCCGGTTTATCCGTTTTGGCCATCAACGCTTGCTATCAGACGTGATCTTTTCGCGCGTCTGGGCGGTTGGGATGTATCACTTCGGGGTGCAAAAGCGGAGGACATAGACTTTATCTTTCGCGCGATCAAGGCGGGCCAACTCGGGCTGATCTGGGTGCCAACCGTACGCTATCGTTCACATGAAGGGAACGATTCGGCGGACGGATTGGCGGTTGCGCTCGGGAGAGTTCGTCTTTGGGAACACCTGCTGCAACGACCGGATCTTGATGAAGATGAGCGAAAGACCATTCACGCGGCGAAACTTCAAGGCTTGTCGGAAGCGCATTGGTCAGCTTTCGCGAGACAGCAATACCAGACCGTAACGGAAATTGCCGCCAGGTTGGGTTGGCGCAGGTTGTCGCTCAAGGAGCGCGGGAAGACATTGTTGGCAAGACTGATCTCGATTGGTTTGATGCGGTAATACGCATGAAATCGGAAAATAAATATACTCCGCCTTCGATCAAACGAGCATACTGGGCTTATCGCAGTGTCGGTGCCCTTGCCGCAATGAAGGAATTGCTTCCGGCGAATCTATTTGGCGACGGACTGTGGCTAATCCTTAACTATAAAGAATCATTCAAACGCTTTCCCAACATTCTTCGCCCACAGCAATTCAATGAACATCTGCTGCGCCTTATGATTTCTCCTGATGGGCGTAGCAAATTACGCGCGAGAATCAGCGATAAAGAACATGTCAAGGAATTCGTTCATCAAAAAATTGGTGACGGTTTTACGGCGAGAACTATCGAAATTCTTCGGACTCGGGAAGATGCCTTAAGATACCCCTATCCGGAAACCTGCGTCATTAAAGCTACACATGCCAGTGGCAAGACGGTTTTTCGGAATGGTGGTAATCCATCGGTTGATTTGGATGAAATTGGGACTTGGTTCGATATAGATTATTCCGAGCATTGTAGGGAGCCAAACTACCGTGGCCTTGAACCAAAGGTGATCGTTGAGGAATTTCTTTCGGAAGACGGAATAGGCATTCCTGTTGACTATAAAATTTTCTGTTTTCAGGGTCGTCCAGCCTTCATACAGGTTGATACCAACAGATTTTCCGGACATCTACGAAATTATTTTTCTCCCAACTGGCGTGAGCTTGATTTCCAAGTGATTCATCCTCGTTCCGAGATTCCGATTGCTCGCCCCAAAAAATTAGAACAGATGTTGAATGCTGCTGCGGCGCTTTCTGATAACTTCAGTTTCATCCGCGTGGATTTCTATCAGCTTCGCGAGTCTTTCTATATCGGTGAACTAACGAATTTCCCTGGTGGAGCGTTAGAGGGATTCGTTCCCGAATCCGCCGGATTTCTGGCCGGTAGGTTGTTTGTAGAACCTGCCCTTGATGTCGAGTCGTTGTTCGGAATTCGCCCGGATTCTAGTCCGCGGGTAACCGCACTGCGCGTTGATGGTGCGCTAGATATCCAGCGCATGCACGCTGACTAATTACATGATGTCTGGTTTTATGAGTAATCGTCCTCATCATTTTGGAACAACAAATTTGAATGATTCGAGTGTGCCGCATATACATCTGGTCAACCCCATGGATAATCCTTGCGGTGGATCTGAAAATAGAACTGCAGAACTCTACGCGCTACTATCGAAGGTCGCAAATGTCACAGTGTGGTCCGAGCACAAGATTAGCAGCGAGTTTGCACGACGTTTGCCAATAAAAAAAATCAATCGTTACTTAGGTAATTATCCGAAAGAAGGTACTTTGGTTTTCGTCGGTTGCTATTTCAAGATCGGAAGTTGGCTTAAGCATTTCAGGCCGGGTAGGATAATTGCCTTGTACAACACCCCAGATGCGCAGAATTTGGAACAATTTCTCGATTACCTGCGTCTTCTCGGCCTTGATTCCATCTGCGAATACGTTTTTGCGTCCGAATGGTTGCGTGCCCGGACAGGCCTGCCTGGAATAGTTCAAGTGTCGCCGATCAATTTGAACAAATTTCGTCCCAAGTTCAAATCATCTCAGCATGATGGTAGAGCATTCACTATCGGTCGACTGAGCCGAGATGTGCCCGAAAAGCATCATCCGGACGATATTGGTATCTACCAATGGCTTGCTGGTATGGGCGGAGCATCAAGGATCATGGGCGGGACTGTTTTGGAAAAATACCTCAACAATCATCCTGGGGTAATGTTGATGCCTCAGGGAGCGTTGAACCCTGAAGTATTTTTATGTGGGCTTGACTGCTTTTTTTACAGAACATCGTCTGAATGGCCGGAACCTCACGGAAGGGTTGTGACTGAGGCAATGGCATGTGGCCTGCCTGTAGTATGCGGATCTGACGGCGGATATCGGGAGTTTATCAAACATGGTATTAACGGTTTCTTGATCAATGATAATCAAGAAGCTCAGGAAATATTCATGCTTTTAAAAAATGACCAGGAATTTTCTTCCCAGATCGGTATTGCTGCGAGAAAGAGCATGGAGGAAATGTTCTCCTCAGAAAGCATAGTCGAAATACTCAAGTATTATTGTGGGTCGATAGGGTTTCATGAAAATATTTGATGTTGACCGTAGGATCGTATTTCTAATGTTAGCTAACTGGTTTATGGTTAACTAAAATAAGTCGGTCTGCGTAGCTGGCAGGAGTGCTTTAGTTATATATTTAATAATATCTTTCAGGTTTCAGTAGTGAATCGAATTAATATAATAAGACGCCCCGTTGGTGGACTTGAGGTTGATACAAAAATTCTGGCGGAGGTCTTACGTCGCTTGGAGCTTGCTGTTTCCATTAGCCGGCAAGGCAATAGATCTCATCGTGCGCAGATGCAACGTTGGTGGAGAGGTCGTTTGTGCCATGCCGGGGCAGTTAAACAAGTTAATTTGTTCATTGAGGATATCTGTCCTGCTTGGCTTAACTACGGAGACTTGAACGTGCTCATCCCTAATCAGGAGTGGTGTCGGGCAGGGACTTACGGCTTATTGGATAAATTGGATTTCGTTTTGTGCAAGACGCGCTATGCCGAAGAGATATTCAATAGATTGGGGTGCAGGACGCTTTATGTGGGGTTCACCAGTTCTGACCGCTACGATTCCGCAATCACCAAGGATTTTGGACAGTGCCTCCATGTTGCCGGGCACAGTCTTCAGAAGGGTACCGGCACCCTGGCCAAGATTTGGGCAGAACATCCAGAGTGGCCATCTCTGACCATCGTGACGCGCAATCCAGAGCTAACACTTGGAATTCGAGCAAACAACATCAGTTTGCGGGCAGACGTTTCGGACGAAGAACTCACGCTGTTGCAGAACCGCTGCGGTGTTCACATTTGTCCATCCGAAGCCGAGGGCTTTGGGCATTATATTTGTGAAGCAATGGGATGCGCAGCTGTCGTAGTCACGACCGATGCGCCTCCGATGAATGAACTCGTTTCCAGCGAGCGGGGAATTTTGGTGCTTGCTGGAGGAAAGAAGCCGCAATCGCTTGGCTATAACTATTACGTGGACGAGCAGGCTCTTGAGTCCTCAATTGAGCGAGTCTTGAAAATGCCCGACAGGGAGAAGGTGGTCTTGGGGGGGGCTGCGCGGAACTGGTTCCTTTCCGAAAAGGCCGCATTTGCTGAGCGTATGGGCCGGGCGGTTGAAACGATATTTTCATGCCATGAGTAATTGCACGTTACTGGAATCATCTCTAGGCGAAAATCAGGCGCTGGTTTCAGTCATCATGCCCGCCTACAACGCCAGTCCTTATATTGGCGAGGCAATTCGGAGTGTTATCGACCAAGACTACCCCAACATCGAGCTAATTGTTGTTGACGACGGGTCGGTCGATGGTAGCGCAGAGGTTGCAGAATCCTTCGGTTCGCGCGTTAAAGTGATTCGTCAGGCCAACGCGGGTGTGGCGGCTGCCAGAAATAGGGGCCTCGCTGCAGCCCGGGGCGAGTTGATCGCATTCCTCGATGCGGATGATCTTTGGTTGCCCGGAAAGCTGTCCGCCCAAGTTGCCTATTTGAGCCAACATCCTGAAACCGCCGTGGTCTATGGGGTTTTTACAAGGTGGCACGCAAAGCCGGATGGTTCATTCGATCCCCCTCCGGTTCCGGTCGTCCAAAATCCGCAGAGTCCTATTGTGGCGGACCATTCTGGATGGATATATACGGAATTGCTGTTGGGCAGCATTGTGCACGTGATCACTGCGATGATCCGACGGGATGTTGCAGACCGGTTGGGGGGGTTCGATGAGTCGCTGCCCACCGGCGAGGACTACGATTTCTGGCTTCGTATGTCACGCCAATTCAGGGCAGTCAAGCTGAATCGGGTTCTCGCGTATTATCGTATTCATTCGACAAGTATCACCAAGGTGCCGCGTGCAGAAAACAATGAATATGCTGTATTGAAGAAGACACTCAATCAATATGGTTTGTCTGGTCCGGATGGACGAATCGTTGAAATACGGTCAATTAATAACAGGCTATTTCTGCTGTGTTTTTCGCATGGATATTTCCATTATTGGAAAGGTGATCCAGCTTGTGCGGCGAGATTTTTTAAACTTTCTTTGCAATACAAGAAGTTCTCTCCCAGAACGTATGTTTATTTTATTCTTGCGTCGTTCAAGAGATTATTCGGCAAGGGTTAGCATTAATATCAGGGCTTACAGATGACATATCGAATATTTGCTTCTGGAATTCTGCTTGGTTTTTCGCTTCAAGTGTTGGCTGATGTGTCTGATTGTGGAGGCTTGCAGAATAATTTTGGTCCGTTGGATTATCGGTCTGCCAGTCCATCGGACAAGCAACTCGTCGAGCGCTACCATTTCACTCCGCGCGTAGAACAATTGCGAGGAGGACAATCCGGCCAGTTGGCCGCGGATTTGTCTTACACACTGAGGGTTTTTCCGAATCATCCACGAGCGCTATGGGCGATGTCCAAACTCGCGGCGCGTGAGAAAACCGAAAAGCCTGCATATTCTCAATATAGCGTGCGTTGCTGGTTTGATCGGGCTATTCGTTTCAGACCAGAGGATCCCAACGTCAGGATGATTTACGGGGTCTATTTGACCAAGAATGGAAAAAATCGAGAGGCTTTAGAGCAACTCGAAGTTGCCGCCGCTTATGAAAAAGACAATGCCAATTTGAACTACAACATCGGTTTGGTTTATTTTGACTTGAAACAGTACGATCAGGCGCTCGCCTTCGCACATCGGGCGTATGCCCTTGGGTTTTCGCTACCTGGCTTGAAAAACAAGCTGGTTCAGGCCGGAAAGTGGCGCGATCCGATTACGGTGAATTCAATTGCGAGAGAGAGTCCAACCGCTGTCGCGCCGACTGAATTGATCGAACCGGGAGCGAAAGAGCAATAATGGTGTCAAGCCAAGGATGGCGTATCGAAGCGTATGTTCATCCGGATGATTTTCATCAGGACGTGAAGCGGTTGGTCGAAGGCGCTGAAGCGAGAAGTATCCAGTTGGGAGCGGTGTGGTACAAAAACCTGATCCAGACCGTCTATTCATCAGATAAGGGCGTCGCTTTTTATACATTGAGGGGCGACGGGTTTCCTATGGCTGTTATGCCCGTCCGTGTTTGTAACGGGCGTTTTGGAAAGGTCTTGGAGTCGCTCAGCAACTATTATTCGTCGATCTATTCACCGGTTTTTTCGGATACGTTAGAAGCCCGAGATGTGGTCAGATTTTTGGATGGTATTCGGGATGAGCATGGCTCGATAAGTATCCTGCGCTTCGATCCGATGGATCCAGAGTCTCCCGAATTTCGAATCCTTATGGACGCATTGCGAATGGGCGGGTACGTTCCTTTTTCGTTCTTTTGCTTTGGAAATTGGTATTTGGAGGTTCCGGGCGATTGGGCAGCTTATTGGGCAGGTCGGGAAGGGATTCTGCGCAATACCGTCAAACGGATGGAGCGGAAACTTCAAAAGGAGGGGGGGGCGCTCGAGTTGGTTACCGGTGGCGCGGAACTCGAGCAAACCATTGAAGATTTTAACCAGGTCTACGCAGCGAGCTGGAAACACCCGGAGCCATATCCCGATTTCATGCCAGGCCTTGTCCGGGCGTGTGCTGATCAGGGCTGGCTTAGGTTGGGGATTGTACGTTTGAGAGGGATACCGATCGCCGCACAAGTCTGGATTGTTGCTCATGGCAGGGCGGAAATCTACAAACTTGCTTACCACGAGGATTACAAGTCTTATGCGCCCGGGAAGGTATTGTCAGCTTTCATGATGCGGCATGTCATCGAGAATGATCGGGTGAGTCAGGTCGATTACCTGACCGGCGATGATCCCTACAAGAAATCGTGGATGTCAAACCGACGTGAGCGCTGGGGTATCGTGGCCTACAATCCGAGGACGCCGTTGGGGTTAACGGGTTTGATTCGCGAGGGGTTGGGCCGCCTTGCAAAACGACTCGTTTCAGGCTTGCGACGCAAGCCTGCTTTGCAAATTGCCGATCAAGCAGCCGGCCAAAGCTGAGGATTGGCGTTCTGACCGGCTTGCTCGGATCTGTAAAGGCATTCCGACGATCATGTTTTTTGCCATTTTTGCGGGTTGACCGCAGGCATACAAGGAAAATGACTCATGCAGCACAGTAGAAGCACTTCCCTGGTTTTGGGTCACCCGAAATTCACTTCAGCAGAGCTTTCCATGGTGGCCGCCCGTCAGGGCAACCTTGCTGCGTGGCAAACGTTGCTCAAGACGGATGGTCCGGCAGCACTCAAAAATGTATCAGGTGACTTTGCCGTGGGTGTCCTGGACGACGTCGACCGAGGATTTCTTGCGGTTGACCGATTTGCTGTCCGCAGCCTGTGTTACCGGGTGGACGATGGAAAACTGCGATTCGCTGCCCGTGCCGATGAACTGGCTGATACCACGACAGAAATCGATCCGCAGGCAATTTTCGATTATCTTTATTTTCATGTCATTCCATCACCACGGACAATTTTCAAAGGAATCTACCGCCTGCCGCCGGCGCATTTCGCCGTATTTGAAGATGGAGCGCTCAAGGTCGCTCCATACTGGGTGGCTGAATTTTCCGAAATGGACAAGCCGTCTTTTGATGACTTGCGCACCGAGTTCCGGCTGTTGTTACGTGATGCGGTTTCCGGGGAACTCGAAGGAGGCAAGCATGGCTGTTTCCTAAGCGGTGGTACCGATAGTTCAACTGTGGCCGGCATGATCGGCAAGGCGTCAGGTGAGCCGGCGGCTACCTATTCGATCGGCTTTGCGGCCGCGGGTTACGATGAAATGGAGTACGCACGGATTGCAGCGCGCCATTTCAAGACCGAACACCACGAATATTATGTCACCCCCGAAGATCTGGTCCGCAGCATTCCGGCGGTCGCGCAATTCTACGATCAGCCCTTCGGTAACTCTTCGGCCTTGCCTGCCTACTACTGCGCGAAAATGGCCCGCGAGGACGGCGTGAGCAAGATTTTGGCAGGCGATGGCGGCGACGAGTTATTTGGCGGAAATAGCAGATACGCAAAGCAGAAGATATTCGGCCTTTACGAGGCTGTGCCGAACTCGATCCGCGGCGCCTTGCTTGAACCATTGTTGCTGAAAACGCCGCTTGGTCGATTGCCCTTGGCGCGCAAAGGCGCCAGCTATATCGAACAGGCTAGGGAGCCGATGCCGGACCGGAACGGTAAATACAACTTGCTCCACCGATTGGGAATGAGCGACGTTTTTACACCGGATTTTCTTGGGGCAGTCAGCCTGGAAGATCCCATCAAGCAGCAGCGTGCGGTCTGGGCTCAGGCGCGCACCACATCTCCAACCAACCGCGAACTGGCGTTTGACTGGCGCTACACGCTGGCCGAATGCGATCTCCCGAAGGTGGTCGGCACGACGCAACTGGCGGGGATTGAGGTCGGCTTTCCAATGCTCGACTATCGCTTGCTGGAGTTTTCCATGCGCCTCCCTGCAAGTTACAAGCTAAAGGGTTTGAATCTCCGCTGGTTCTTCAAGGAAGCTTTGCGCGGCTTCTTGCCGGACGAAATACTGACCAAGAAAAAACAGGGTTTCGGTCTGCCCTTTGGCGTTTGGGCAGCTGGCAATGAGGCGCTGAAGGCGCTGGCTGAGAATTCGGTTCGTGGATTGGTCGACCGCGGAATTTTACGCAGTGATTTTGTGGATGATCTATTTAGTCGCCATCTACACGAACATCCAGGCTATTACGGTGAAATGATCTGGATTTCGATGATGCTTGAACAATGGCTGCGGGGACGGTCAGATGAATTCAAGTTTCCAAACGGATTGCCAGTATGAATGGTCTTCACAGCAAGACGAGTTGCGAAGATAAACTCATTATCGCGACCGACCAGGGATTAATCCAAAGATGATTTTCAAGAATATTGCGAGCTTTCTTTCCCCCGGTGGGCGCAATGCCCGATTATCAATCCTGATATTCCACCGTGTTCGTTCGCAAATCGATCCACTCTTTCCCGACGAACCGGACATTGAGCGGTTCGACCAGATACTGGACTGGTTAGGCAAGTGGTTGCAGATACTCCCGCTTGACATTGCTATTTCGCAGCTCGGTCGCGGAGTGCTTCCTCCGCGAGCTGCGGCAATCACCTTTGATGATGGCTATGCGGACAACGCGACAAATGCGCTGCCAATTCTGCTTCGCCATGGCATGACGGCAACCTTCTTTGTAACTACCTCCTTTATGGATGGTGGGCGGATGTGGAATGACACAATAATCGAGGCCATACGGAGATCCTCTGCCAAATTTCTTGACCTGCGGGATGCGGGACTTGGATTGTTCAAGCTGGAGTCTATTGGCGAAAGGCGGTTGGCTATTGAGACAGTGTTGGGACAGGTGAAATACTTTGAACCTGTTCGACGCCTTCAGGCCACCGAACTGGTACAGAAGATGACGGGGCTCGCTTTGCCTGACGATTTGATGATGACTTCCGCGCAAGTTTCCCAATTGAGCAATGCGGGTATGCAGATTGGTGCGCATACGTCTTCACATCCGATTCTCGCCAACTTATCAGACAGCGAAGCCCTCGAAGAGATCCGCTCCAGCAAAGTGGCGCTCGAAACAGTCATCGATGAGCCGGTATCCTTGTTTGCCTATCCCAACGGTAAACCCGGTAAGGACTACCTGAGCAAACATGCGGCGATGGTTCGGCAGGCGGGGTTTTCTGCTGCGGTCTCGAGCGCACCCGGTGTCTCGTCGGTGTGTACTGATATATTCCAGTTGCCCCGCTTCACGCCTTGGGGCCGGACACGGCTGGAATATGGTACGCGCTTGATGCTGAATTTGCGTGCGGTGTCACCGGAGGTGGTTAAGCGTTCACCCCACTGATCAATCACTCATGTTGCAGAGGAGCATTCATTGTGTTGAAGAAAACGGCTCTTTCAATGGTTGTGATTGCTGTTCTGGCCTGCCATTCGGTAGCTATCGCGGTGCCTGATACTTTTTTGCTGAATGATGATGGGGCTGGGCCAACCTGCGCAAATTTTGCCACTACGGGGGCGGCATCCATGGCGTGGAGCCGCGGGGGAGGGGACTGGGTTGACGCAAGCGGGAAGTTATACGGCGACCAGCATTTTGCAACTCAGAATGTGCCGCTTCGTGGGGGGCGCCAAATAGTCGACTGGGATGTGACGGAACTGGTTCGAGGCTGGCTTGACGGGCGCTTCCACAATGCGGGCATGCTTTTGCGGGTCAAACCCGGGGGCAAAAATGGGGTGGTCGATTTTCATTCCCGCGAGTCTGAAGATGTTGCCGGACACCCGATGCTCAAATTGAAATGGGCAGACGGCTCAAGGACTCGGCTTTCTCCCGCTGCTGACACTTTTTTAGATTGTTCCTCTGGTTCCAGCCTGGGTGCTCAGCCAGTAATGAAAGTGAGTGGTTCGCAGAGTTCGCTGATCCGATTTCCCCTGAAGAAAACGTCAGTACAGTTGCAGGAAGCGATTCTTTACCTTGTCACTGACAAGCAGTACGGAAGCGCTACCGAGATTGGTATTTACCGTGTTGCTCCGCCCTATACGCGGATGGCGCCGCGGGTTGTCGGCGGCTTGGCGGAAGGTTTCTCCCGGGATGCCGGAATCGAGAAACACCCCGACGTCCTGTTCGCTACCGGTTTCGAGAGCAGCGCATGGGCACCCGAGTGGCATGTGTTCGATTCTTATAGCAGTGCGGAGGCGGTTGCAGAGGATGCTTCGCGGAGATTTGAACCCTTTTCAGGGCGGGCTTTGCGTGTTCGTTTACTCAAGGGACGCAACCTCGGTCTGGACTTGCGCTACCTTTTTGCCCACGGTAGTCGGCCAGAGCCAGAGGAAATTTATTTTCGCTACTACCTCCGATTTGGTGATGACTGGAACCCGTCACTGGATGGGGGAAAGTTGCCTGGCATTGCCGGAACCTACGGACGTGCCGGTTGGGGTATGCGCAAATCGGACGGTTACAACGGTTGGTCTGCGCGCGGCACTTTCGCCCGGCGCTCCGTAAACGATAGATCCATGGAGAAAGTGACTGCAATTGGCTCTTACGTCTATCATGCGGAGCCGAACAAGAATTCCGGTGATGTCTGGGGTTGGAGTGAGGGGCCGTCCGGTTTGCTCGAAAACAACCGTTGGTATTCGGTGGAACAATATGTGAAGTTGAATACACCGGGTAACCGTGACGGAGTCTTCCGTGCGTGGATTGACGGCCGACTGGTGTTCGAGAAGTCAGGTATACAGTTTCGTCATACCCGTGATCTAAAGATAGAGAGCGTCTGGATGAACATTTATCACGGTGGCGTAGCGCCTTCGCCACATGACATGACGCTGTATCTGGACAACGTGGTGATTGCACGACGTTATATCGGACCGGCCAAATGACCTTTCATTTTCATAATTTCCTTCCTGAAAATGGGCTGAATGCGGCCTTCACAGGGCTCGGCCTTTCAAACTCTCAGCGTCGCCAAGCTTTCCGCTTATCCGCTGGCCATGATTTTGGACCGGGTTGGTTTTTGTTCTGAGAGTGTTGAGGCTCCAAATGCACCCTCGCGCTCATTTTCCCAACGTTTTTCTCTCAGCCAGCGTTGCAGGACAATCAGTACGATGAGGATGTTGTAGGGCAGGTCGAAGTAGGCAAGGCTCAGAAATGCGCCACCAACTGCATAGCCAACCAAGGATACTTGACACATACCGGCCAAGTAAAAAGCCCATTTTGTTTCTGGCCGGCTACCCGCCTCTCGGCGTATGTTTTGCGCAATTTTGAATGCCAGAACCCAGAGCAGCAAGAAGAGAAAGAGACCAATGTACCCATGCTCGCCGAGAATTGAAAAATAGATGCTATGGGCTACGTGGATATCCAAGGGGTTCGGCGCGTAGAAGGCAAACAGATCAGGCGTATAGATATCAAATCCCCCGCCAAGGAGTCTGCTGTTTGCGATGTTGACGGTGAACCACCATGCATTGATCCGTCCCATGGCCGACGTGTCCTGCTCATAGTTCTGGATCGAGCGCATACGCTGTTCCCAGGCGTCAGGCATAAAAGCGAGCAAAGCTGCTGCAGCAAACAAAATGATGACTCCAGAAGCGAACTTCTTGTCAGAACGCATCCAGAGAACGAACCCCATGGCGCCGATAGCAAGGAATGCTCCACGAGATTGGGTGCCTAAGACCGCAACCGCGGAGAGAAACATCAGAATGATTAATCCGTTGCGAATGACCGGTCTCACTGAAACCGCTCGCAGATAATTCATCAACGGAATTGCCATGACAAGTGCAAGGCCAATTTCATTGTTTCCTTCAATGAAACCTCCGGACGGTCCCCACACTCGGCTGCTACCACCGGTAGCGATCGTGAACAGTCCGCCCTTGAAGCCGTAGAACCCCAGAGAGATTGCATTTACCCATATGAATAATTCGATATGCTTGCGCTCTTGCAGGGCCGCCAAGGCGACCAACGTCATCAATTGAATTTTTAGGACTTTTTTGAGTTGTTCGAATGAGCCGTCAGGGTGAAACGCAAAAGCCGTCGTCAAGCACATCCATATAACCAAAATTATCAGCGCGATCAGAGCCGGGCTTTTTGGCATGCTTATCCGGTCTTTTGTAAAGATCATCGAGAGCATGGCCACGCCGGCGGCGCCTGCGGCAAATGGGAAGTTGAGCGCAAATCCCCAGGCAAGCTTGTGCGGGTTCATGATGCCTATCCAGGTCCACAATAGTACCGCCGCATATGTGTGACGAATTGCAAAGGGCAGGCAGGCTATGAATACGCCCATCAACAAATAATCACGCATGCGCAGTATTCCCGGACGTGCTTGCCGTGCCAATGACCTTGCTGATTACATAGCGATATTTACCCGAGCGCTCAGGTGCGATTGCCGGTACGTGAGTGATATCTATCCGAACGTTCTCGCCTAGGCGCGCCTTGTAGTCTCGAACAATCCGCGCTTCGCTATCAATGGAAAACGGAAACCTTGTTACCAACAATACTTCAGTGTGGAAAAGGTTATGCTGGATAATTTTGAACCGTTCGACGCCGGGCAAGTCGCGCACTGTATAAATGAGCGCCAATCCGTGCATCACGGTTCCATCTGCTGCAACGACAAAATCAGTACTCCGTCCTTGAATTTCTTGTAGCAGTGGGAGCGTTCGACCGCAACTGCAACTTTCCTCGGAGAGAATGGCAATGTCGCCTGTGCGATAGCGCACAAACGGGAAGTCTTGAGTTGCAGTATGGGTCACAGCGATCTCACCTGGTTGGCCAGCCGGCAGCACACATCCTTCGCTGTCCACGATCTCGACGATGATGTCTTCTGCCTGCAGATGCATGCCACCATTTGGACACTCATGCGCTATGAATCCTGCATCACGGGCACCATAACCATTTGCCACCGGACATCCGAAGACTTCGCTGATTATTCTCCTCTGTTCATCGTAAAGTCGCTCACTGGTAACAAAAACTACCCTAATGCCAAGTTTGTCCATGCTGATGCCGCGGGCGCGGGCATGGGCAGCGATGAGGGAGAGTGAGGAGGGATAGCCGAATAGCATCGCGGGTCGGCAACGACAAATTTTTTCCACAAAGCGGTCGAGATTGACTTCTGACATCTCGAACGCCGGCAGCAGTTCGGTGCGCAGTACGCGGTCACGCAGGATACGCAGGTAGTCCTGTGTGCCCAATTCGATTGGGCTGCCCCAGACAACAATCTCCGGATCGCCAATATCAACCCCCCACCAGCGGGTAACACGCCATTTTGCACCGACGTCATGACTCTTGCGGTCTTTCCCGATGTAGAAGATGAGCGGCTCTCCGGATGAGCCACCTGTGTTGTATCGGGTCAGATTCTGCATCCCCTCTGCTTTCAGAGTGTCGCCGGCCGCTCGTATGGTGGCCTTGTCGCTGAGTGGGAGGCGCTGAAGATCGGCTAGGCACGACACTCTTGTCGGTTCGAAGCCGATCTCACTAAAAAGATGACGGTAGTAAGGAACAGTTTTCCCAACTTGTGTCAGGAACGACTTCAGGCGCTCGACGCGCCAAGCCTCTAGGCGCGCCATTGGCCAGCGCTCCTGTGCTTCCAGCCGTTGTCGCACCGCTACTGATCGGTGGCGCTTGAAATGTTCATGGAGCGGGAAGAGCAGGCTGGAGCATAGACTGGTATACAGACTCATGTGAGCCTCTCTTCTCGCACTTGGGTCTCGACCAGCGATCCATACAGGCCGAGCCATTGGTCGCGCACATTGCTCCACGCGTAGGCCTTGGCGCGTTTAATTCCTTCGAGCACCAGATGTTCAGCGAGTGAATGATCCGTCAGGAGTCGCACGACCGCATCGGCCATTGCTTGCGGATCTCTCGGAGAAACAAGAAGTGCTGAATGTTCGTGTTCGGCGATAAAAGGGATTCCGCCGACGTTGGTCGTTACCACTGGAACACCACTGGCATAGGCCTCAAGAATGGAAATTGGCATGTTATCAATCGTGCTCGGATTCAACGTCACGTCGGCACAAGCAAAGAGCGCTGGAATGCTGTCGTTGTCGATTCTTCCGGCAAAGCGGATTGCCTCCGAAACTCCCAACGTTGCAGCTAATTGCTCACATTTAGGTAACTCCGGTCCGGTACCCGCGACCGTCATCCGAGCTTCCGCGAATGTGGACCGGATCAGGGCAAAGCTGCGAATTGCGGTCGGAATATCGTAGATGGCTTCAAGGTTGCGCGTGACGATAATATGCGGAGCTCCCGGTTTCAGGCTTCGCGCATCAGGATTAAAGCGTTCGAGATCAACGATATTCGGAATAACCCGTGCCGGGATTGCATATTTTGCGAATACTCCGCGAAGAAATTCGGACGGAGTAACAACAGCCGCCGCTCCAGCCATCATTTTTTGAACGTAACAGGAGGTGGACTTAAGAAACGCGTCGGCATTTCCCCCACGGTAATTGACGATCACCAATACCCTGCGCCAGCGAGCAATAACAATCGCGGGTGCAGCAAAAAGGTGCCAAGCCAAGCCAGAATTGGCAAAAACATGAAAAATATGGTTACGACCGGCCGCTCGCCAAAGTGAGTACAGATACGGGATTAGGCGGAATCCTGCGCGGATTACGGGAATGCCCGCAATCCATGCCGGACGATACGCTGCATTGGTTTGGATTAGTTCCACGACAAGTCTTTCCGATTGCATTAGGCGAAACAGTTGTCGACATTGATTCGCCATTCCTCCCGAAGGCGGGGGAAGTGGACCAATGATAGCTAATCGTAGTTCGTCTCCATGCAGCGAACCTGTGGTAACGCTGTAGTAAACTACGTGCTGGCGCTGACGCCAGGCGAAATACAAAAAAACTGCAGCCGCAGCCAGCATAAATGCAAGAATGGTCGCCAGAATAAGGTTATGGCGCAGACGGAGCAGAGATACTACTTTTGCGGCGCTTTCCGGTGTTTCGACGACACGCAGCGCTGGTTGAGCGCCGGAGACGATACCGGCGAACTGCTCCAGATGGCGTGACATATGACTAGCCAGCCTAACCCAGGGATTCTGGTCAACAGTAATGACATTGTTGCCCCACCATAGATACCATTGGTGCGCCCCGCGCTGATAGTATTCGACAGCCTTTTCGGGAATGACATATCCGGGACGGGCCTCTGGATTCAGAACCGATATGCGAGCCGCCGGCCGTTCTCCGCGCAGTGAGGCACGAAATTCGAGAGCCGATAGAGGCTCGCCCGTATCTGCATCGAGGAACAGGTAATTGTTGAAGACGTCAATGGCACGCCATTTTCCGGCAGTCGAGTCCCAAACCTCGTTAAAAATATGCCCATGGCCACCGTAGCCATCGAAGGAGAAACTCCATTGACGCGTTACTATCCCATGAGCTTGAGCCAGAGCAGAAAAAACATCGGCAAAATCCCCGCAGTAGCCTTCACCCTGGCTAACGATACGGCCGTATGTCTCTTCCAATCCCGCCATGATTGCGCCCCCGCCATCCAGACGGACCTGGAGATGCCTCGCTATGGCCAAAGCACGGGACCACTCGTCATCATGGCTGTTCAGTTTGAGTTCAGCTAGAACTTTCCGAAAGGCTGGGGGGGGCTCGTGCCGTTCGAACCGGAAATCGGCAGGTGCATCAGCCGGCGCCCAGTTTAGATCTGCGGCCAGTTCGACGCCATCAAAGAGCAGTGCGTTGCGCATCCGTACGGCCTCACTGCTCGGTATTGCTTGTGCCAGAATCCAAGTCAAAACGACGGCTAACAAGACGAGATCAAGCACCAGTAGTCGACCGACCCAACTTCTGGAGAGGCGGGATGTCACCAGCAGAGACCCTCTACATGACCACGCAATATCTTGGGATCAGGCAAACCGACCAAGTCGAGTACATAGTGCTTGTCTGACACATGTTCTTCCAGCGCTGCGAATATTTCCTTTGTGGCCAATCCAATCACCAGAACATCGCACTCGGCGACTATTTCTGAGAGGTTTTCGCGCATTAATTCGCCCAAATGCGGCACGTGATGTTCGATGAAGCGGCGGTTGGCACCGAGCAGGCGGGAGAGATGAACCTCCGGGTCATACACCCGTAGCTGAACACCCTTGCCGACCAGTTGTTCGGCCAGGGTAACCATTGGCGATTCGCGCAGATCATCGGTGCCAGTCTTGAATGACAAACCGACAAACCCAACCTTGCGTGAACCGGTAGCCAGGACTTTCCGGATGGCATGTTCGATATGAATCTTGTTGGATGCCAGAATTCCGGCATGCATCGGCAGGTCGATGTCGCGCTGTTTGCCAAGATAGACCGTAGCACGCAAGTCCTTGGGTAAACATGAACCGCCAAACGCATAGCCCGGTTTCAGGTAGGCCTTGGAGATGTTGAGTTGGGTGTCCTTGCAGACCAGATCCATGACCTCAAAAGGATCTACCCCGAGGGCTTCGCAAAGGCGGGCCGACTCGTTGGCGAAGGTGATTTTCAGGGCATGAAAATTGTTGCAGCAGTATTTGACCATTTCAGCTGAACGTATACTGGTTCGGTAGAACTCGCAGGGCAGGTGGCCGAACAGGGTACGCAGGAGATCGGCCGGGTAATCGTGATTGCAGCCGACAATTGTAAAAGGGGGCTTGTCGTAGTCGCGGATCGAGCTGCCTTCACGCAGGAATTCGGGCTGGAAGCAGCAGAAAAAATCCGTACCATCCTTCTTGCCGGATGCAGTTTCAATAATCGGGCGGATAACATCCTCGACGGTGCCTGGCACCAATGTGGAACGAAAAACGAAGACATGCGGGGCGGTCTTGTTGCGCATCGCTCCGCCAACTTGCTCGGCTAGTCGCAGCATGGCGCTTTGGTCCTGGCTGCCGTTGGCGGCCGAGGGGGTGCCTACGCAGACCAGGGAAATGTCGGTGTCGGCGACCGCCTTGGCGGCATCTTGGGTGACCGAGACCAGGCCGGATGCGACGACGCGTTGCATCAGGTCGACCATGCCTTCCTCGACGACCGGTGTATTGCCGCCGATGATCAGATCGAGCTTGGTTTGGTCCACATCGACACCAATGACTTCATGACCGTCCCGGGCCAGGCAGGCTAGTGACACTGCACCTACGTATCCCAGACCGAATATGCTGATTTTCATCGGATTTTCCTATTTGCGTGAATGAATGTTAATTGGTTTGCCGGCATGCCATCAGGCGTTCGATGATGCTGTCGAGACGCCGCATGGATGCCTGCCAGTCATGATTGCTCAGCATGCGTTCTCGACCGGCGGCGGAAAGACGGGCGCGTTCTTTCGCATCCCGCATCAGGCGCAGGCACGCCTCGGCGTAGGCGGAAGGATGTTCGCCGACGAGGAAGTGAATGCCATCGTGGGCATCGACGCCACCCGCCCCGGCAGGACTGGTGATGACGGGGACGCCCATGGCCATCGCTTCGAGAATCTTGTTCTGGGTGCCGCGGGCAATGTTGAGTGGGGCCACCATCGCAGCCGAGCGAAGGACATAGGGTCGAACATCGGGAACCGAGCCGGTAACCGTGACGCCGGGTAGCTTACCAAGTTCACGGACTGCCGGCGTCGGATCGGCACCGACAATGAGCAGTTTGGCCTGCGGTCGTTTGGCCTGGATCAGGGGCAGGGTGTTGCGACAGAAGTCGAACATGCACTCCTGGTTCGGGTAGTAGTCCATGCGACCGATGAAGGAGAGGGTGTCGGCATCGTATCCTTCACCGTCCGGTTTGAAGAAAGCGGCATCGACGCCATTGGGAAACCAGTCGGAGGCCGGCGCTGTGCCGTAGGACTGAAGGGTCTCCCATTCGGCGCGGGTGGTGGCGGTGCTGAGGTCGAATTTTTTCGCCAGCCGCTTTTCCGCCAACTCCATCTTTGTACCTTCGAGGCGGTAGCCGAGGGAAAGGGGGAAGGGCTTGTAATTGGCGTATTCCAGCCACTTCTGCGAATCCATGTCGCCGAAATCGAGAATCTTCGGAATGCCCTGCACGTCCTCGACGTACTGGGCAACCGATGAGCAATGAACGAAGATGAGGTCAAACTTCTCGCTGTCGAGCAGGGCATCGACGCGGCGCTTGAGGTCTGGCGAATAGAAGAAGCCCATGGATGACGGCGTCAGTACCGGTAGGCGGGCGACCATCCGTAGTATCTGAATCGAATTTCTCACCGAAGCCATTTCGAAGTGTTCGCAATGGCTGGCAATGCCTTCGCCTTCCTTCGCCTCATCCTGCGAACGGGACAGCGAGCACACCGTCACCTGATGGCCCTGGGCGGTGAAGTGGCGGATCATGTTGAAGGGGCGAATCTTGCCACCCCGCTTGGGCGGGAAGGGAAAGCGATGGCAAACGTAGAGGATCTTCATGCAAGCATTCCTTGCAATTCAACCGTTACATCCTCGTGGGTGCGGCCGTCTAGATAAATCCTTGCCCAGATCTCAAAATTTAGCAGAGCGATCAATGCGTCGGTATAGTCTTGGCGATTCGCCCGGTGGTCGGCTAACAACTGGAAAACCACAGCGGCATCGAACAACCCGCGGGCGTTGATGGATTCCGGGGATAGTATGCGGTCGAGGAAACGCCCCAGTTCTCCCTTCAGCCAGGCGCCCATGGGCGTGCCGAAGCCGCGCTTCTTGCGATGCAGGATTTCCGGCGGCAAGCGATCAACAAGTGCTTTCTTCATGGCCGCTTTGAGCACGCCGCCTTTGATTTTGATCGCTTCCGGCATGGTCGCGGCCATTTCAAGGAGTTCGTGGTCCAGCAGGGGAACCCGACATTCCAGCGAGACCGCCATGCTCATCTTGTCGGTAAGCATCAACAGGTCGTCCGGTAACTGCGAGGCCATGTCTACGGCCAGCATATGGTTACAGGGATCATCCTGCTTGCTGCCGGCGAAAGCATCACAAAGCGGGTCCCAAGCGTAACCGCTGCCGCCCATTAGCAGGCGGCTAGCCAGAGAACGGTCCATGATCTGCAGGTAGGCGCGATAGCGTTCGTCGAAGGAGAGTTCCGCCGTTGCAAGGAAGCCCTTGGCCAAGCGGGCAATGTTGAGCCATTTCGAGTGGCGGTCGGCCGGCAGCATGCGGCCGATGCTCTTGGCCGCAGACTGAAGGGCGATTGGCAGTCGGCAAAAACGCTCGGCATAGTGATTGCCGAGGTAGCGCCGGTAGCCACCGAACAACTCGTCGCCACCGACGCCGGAGAGAATCACCGTAACGTCCTGACGGGCAAATTCACTGACCAGATAGGTGGTGATGAAGGCTGTATCGGCTATCGGTTCGTCCATGTGCCAGAGCAAGCGGGGCAGGAGTGCCACGACATCAGGCTTGACGACGATTTCATTGTGATCGGTACCGAACAGTTCGGCGACACGCCGGGCGTAGGGTAGTTCGTTGTAGAAATTGTCGGCTGCCGAGCCCCCAAAGCCGATGGCATAGGTCTTGACCGGCTGCGATGCGGCCTCGGCCATGCAGGCTACGACTGCGGAGGAGTCGATACCACCAGACAGGAAGGCGCCGATGGGCACATCGGAAACCATCTGCATGCGCACTGAGCGGTTGATGCCGCTGGCGATGCGCTCGATCCATTCGCTTTCGCTGATGCCGGTTTCGATCCTCTCCGGCAACGACCAGTAGGATCGGGTGCAGGCGGTACCGGCCTCGACACACATCAGGCTGGCCACCGGCAGCTTGGAAATTCCCTCGAACATCGAGCGCGGTGCCGAAACGTAGCCGAGATTGAGATAACTGGTAAGAGCGGTGCGATCCACCGCGGCGCTGACACCGGGCAGGGCGAGCAGAGCTTTGGCTTCGGTGGCAAAGGCCAGGCGCTGGCCATCCTGCCTCCAGTAGATAGGCTTTACACCGATCCGGTCGCGGCCGATCAGCAAGCGACGACGCTTCGCATCCCAGAGCGCAAAGTTGTACATACCGTTGAGGCGCAGGGAAAAACTATCTCCCCAAGCTTCGTAGGCGTGCAGGATCACTTCGCAGTCGGAACCGGTCTTGAAGCGATGGCCAGCGCTGATCAGTTCTTCGCGCAGTTCGCGGAAATTGTATATTTCACCATTGCAGACCAGCCACAGGCTCTCGTCCTCGTTGGTCAGCGGTTGGTGGCCGCCGGCCAGGTCGATGATCGAAAGGCGGCGCATGCCGATGACGCAGTTGCCGTCGTGGTGCCAGCCCTGATCATCAGGGCCGCGGTGCCGCGTGATGTCGCCCATGTTTGCCATGAGTGCCGGGTCGGCGGGGCTGCCGTCGAGATGAATGATGCCGTAGATGCCGCACATGGTCTTGTCTTCTCGCGATCAGCCACTGATGGTGGCGTCGACTGCACTTCGCCGAGTTGTTGGCAGAAGCTCGCGATATACGGCGCGATAGCGGGCTGCACTGCGTGCCCAGGTCCGCTCGCTCTCGACGAAGGCGCGACCGGCCCGACGCATCTTTTCCCAATGTTCGCGATTGGCAATCATGAGACTGATGGCGCTAGCCAGCGCGTCAGGGTCGCCGGCGCGGAAAAGGGTACCGGTTTCGCCATCGCGGATCAGCTCCCGGTGGCCACCGACGTCCGAGGCAACCAGAAGCTTGCCTTGGGCCATGGCTTCAAGAGGCTTTAGGGGGGTAACCAAATCGGTCAGACGCATCGATTTGCGCGGGTAGCACAACAGGTCGATCTGGCCGTAATAGCGCTGAACTTCGCTGTGCGGAACACGTCCCGTGAAGACGACGCGATCGTCAATATCAAGTTGTTTCGCCTGCTCGCGCAGGGCAGCTTCCTGCGGGCCACCACCAACCAGCAGGATCTTTAGGTCAGGGTGTTTTGGCAGCAATTGCTTGGCGGCATCCAACAGCAGGTCGAGGCCTTCGTAGCCGTAGAACGATCCGGCAAAACCGAGAACGACACAACCATCGAGGCCGAGGGATGTACGCAGTTCGGGTTCGGCTGCTGGCTCGTAGGCAAAGGAATTAACATCGACGGCATTGGGGATTACAGTAACCTTATCCAGAGCTATCCCGCCGCGGGACACGATGTCCTTGCGCAAGCCTTCGCAAATGGTGGTAACGGCATCGGCCCGGCGAAGCGCCCAAGTCTCGAGGGTACGGGAAATCTTGTAACGCAGGCTGCCTTCCACCGTCGTGCCATGGTCGACTGCAGCGTCTTCCCAAGAGGCGCGCATTTCGTAGACTACTGGCAGCCCGAGCTTCCGCCCGGCGCGGATGGCGGGAATCGCGTTGAGTACCGGTGAGTGCGGGTGAAGGATGTCGGGATGCAGGCGTTTGACGAGCTCTTCGATACGCTTCTGGGTCGCAGCCATCTGACTGAAGTAGCCACGGATACCGGTCATTTCCTTATCGGTGCAGGTGCGGTGGAATACCCAGCCGTCGACTGCTTCCTGATCGACAACCGTACTGCCCTGCTTGGGCGTTGTCAGATGCAGCGTCTCCCAACCCAAGCGTCGCTGCTCGGCGAGCAGGGCAAGTGAGCGGAAGGCGTAGCCGCTGTGCAGGGGGATCGAGTGATCGAGAATGTGCAGTATCCGCAGGGCGTCAGTCTTTGTTTGCGAACTTTGTTGTTCGTAGGTCATGCCGCCAGGCTCCCGCGATCAAGTGCGGCGTTGTAGCCGGCATTCCGCAGGAAGGCCTCGAACATCAGTAGGGTCCAGATCGGAGCGCTGTAATCGCGGCTACCGTTGTTGTGATCGTTGACCAGTTCCTGCAGATAGTGGCGGTTGAACCAGCCAGTATCGGCCAGGAGTGGCCCGAGTATTGCCTCTTGGACGCGCTGCTTGAGCGGGCCGCGGAACCAGCGGGCGAGTGGTACCGAGAAACCCATTTTCGGGCGATAGAGCACGTCGTCTGGCAGGTAGGGTTCCATGGCCTTCTTGAGCAGGTATTTGCCTTCCTGGTCGCGAATTTTTTGCGATGAGCGCAGGGTAGCGAGCCATTCAACGAGTTCGTGATCCATCAGGGGCTCGCGAACCTCCAGCGAGTGCGCCATGCTAGCCCGGTCTACCTTGGTGTTGATGTCACCGATTAGATAGGTTTTGAGATCGAGGTACTGGATCAGGGCCAGCGCATCGTCGGTATCCGCCTTTGCCGCATGGCTGCTGAACACTTCGCTGGCGTCGTAGCCCCCGAGCGCGGATTTGAAATTGTCGCTGAACAGCTGATTGCGCATGGGGGCGCGCAAGATGGAAACCGAATGAAAGTAGGCTTCGACGGATGTCCTGGCCATTCCTTCAAAGGTGGTTTTTGCCCTAAAAATACGTGGTGCCCAGTCAGCTTTGGGGTATAGCTTGCCCAATATCCCGAATACCGGGCGGCGCAGGGCCAAGGGCAGAGCCGAGCGTATTTTTTCTTCCATCATGTGTAGGCGGTAGCGGCGATAACCGCCGAAACTTTCGTCGCCGCCATCACCGGAAAGGGCAACGGTGACGTGTTTGCGTGCCAACTGGCAGACGCGATAGGTGGGGATGGCCGAACTGTCGGCGTAGGGCTCATCGTAGAGCCTGGCCAGGGTGTCGATCAGGTCGAAATCGTCACTTTCGACGACGTCAAGGTAGTGGTTGGTCCGGTAGCGATCGGCCACCATCCTGGCAAATTCGGATTCGTTGAAGGCCGGATCGGAAAAGCCGATGGAACAGGTGTTGACCGCAGTCTTCGACAGACCGGCCATGATGGCGACGACGGCGCTTGAGTCAACGCCGCCGGAAAGGAAGGCGCCGAGGGGAACTTCGGAAATCATCCGCAGCTTGATCGACTCTTCAAGGCGGTGGGTGAGTTCGGCGCAAGCATCGGCATCGCTGATCGGATTGTCGAGGGTGAAGCGGACGTCCCAGTATTCGCGCGGTTCGCCAACCGGCTGGCCGCGCCGGAGCAGCAGTGTGCAGGCCGGGGGCAGCTTCCTCGCTTGCTTGAAGATGGCGCGCGGCTCGGCGACGTAGCCAAGGGCGAAGTATTCTTCGACGGCGCAGGGGTCGATCTCGCGCCTGAGTCCGCCGTGGGCGAGCAGGGATTTGAGTTCGGAACCGAAGAGGAATGTGCCGTCATCGAGCGCCGCGTAGAACAGTGGCTTGACGCCGAGGCGGTCGCGGGCGAGAAACAGGGATTCGCGGTTGCGGTCCCAGAGCGCGAAGGCGAACATACCGCGAAAGCGGTCGACGCAGCTTTCGCCCCAGGCCTCCCAGGCGTGAACAATGACTTCGGTGTCGCTGCGGGTGTGGAAGACGTGGCCGAGCGCCTGCAGTTCGGGGATCAGTTCCTGATAGTTGTAGATTTCGCCGTTAAAAACGACACAAACCGAATTGTCTTCGTTGTAGAGCGGCTGCTGGCCGGTCGAAAGATCGATGATCGACAGCCGGCGATGGCCGAGTCCGACGCCCGGCTCGACATGCATTCCGCCTTCGTCGGGGCCGCGATGAAACTGCGATTCATTCATGCGGTGCAGCACCGCGCGATCGATGTCGCGTTTGCCCCGGGTGTCGAATATTCCGGTGATGCCGCACATGCTATGGACTCTCCGCCGCTTTCCTGGCGAGTGAGCCCGAACCAAGCAGGAGCCGGTCATACGTCCCCTGATAGGCGGCAACCATGGCACTCATGCTGAATTTGCGTTCGACGCTCTCCCGCCCCGCGCGTCCCATGCGCCGGGCCAGATCCGGATGACTGGCGAGGCGGCAGATTTGCTGCGCCATGCTCTCGACATCGGCCGGCGGAACTATTTCGCCGCTGACGCCGGCGGCGACCAGATCGGCATTGCCGCCGACTGCCGTGGCAATGACCGGCAGTCCCGAGGCCATCGCTTCAAGGACCGTGTTGGAAATACCTTCGGCAAGTGATGGCAGCACAAAGCAATCGAAACCGCGCATGATCTCCGGGATGTCGCTGCGCTCTCCCGGCAGCCAGGCAAGGTCGCTGAGGCCGGCATCGGCAAGAAGCCGGTGACAGTCATCGCGCAGTGGACCATCGCCGATCAGCACCAGCCGCAGGCGTGGCCGAAGCGCAGGGTCCATGTCGAGGGCGCGGATGAAGGCGCGGGTCAGGGTCGGTTGATCCTTGACCCGCTGCATGCGACCCACCGTGCCGACGATAAAGTATTCAGGCCGCGAAAAGGGGCAGCCCGGTGTTGTATCGCCAGGGCCCGCCGGCTGGAAACGATCGACATCGACACCATTGTAGATTTGGAGCATTTTGCTTTCCGGTATGTGTATCTTGTGGGCCAGATAATCTGCCAGATCTCGCGAGAGGGCGAGGTAAAAACTCACAAATGGTCGATAAAAGCGCCGCACGCGCTGATAGGTAACGTTCGACCCGTCAAGGTCGCCGATATCGCGGCCGTGCTCGCCGTGAATGCGCACCGGGACGCCGGCGGCCCAGGCGGGCAGTTGAACCTCGAGGGCGGCAAGGTTGCGGCTGTGGACGATAGCCGGGCGCAGCCGGCGGAAGAGGGCGAACAGTTTTGGGAAAAGCCAGACGCCGTGGCCGGGCGCCTTGTTCAGCGCGATGAACTCGACATCGTCACGCTGGACGCGCTGGCGGAAATCGGTGATTTCAGTCAAGGCGATGACGGCGTGACGATAGTGCTCGGCAGGCATGTGGTTGATCAGATTGACGACACCGTTTTCCAGGCCGCCGGTATCAAAGCGATACATTACGTGGGCCACCAGCGGACGCATATCGTTGGCCGGCTTAACGCGCATCGCGGGTCTGGGCCAGCAGCAGGAGAATCTGCGGGACGGCGGCTTCGGCAAAAGCAGCCAGAGCGGGTGCGGCGCCTTCCGCCGGCGCGAACAGCATAATCACGGCCGAATCATCGCCTTGGCCACGCAAGCGGGACAAGGCGGTCAGCAGCTTGGCCACGATGTCACTGGTGGTCAAGTGCCCGTTGATCCAGTACCAATGCCAGACGACAAGCCGGGTTTCGATTCCGGCATGCCTGCCGCGAAGGTCGGCGGTGCGCACGTCTCCGGTTGCCAGCGTGACGCGATCGCGCGCAAGAACCGCCCACGCGGGATCATTGCTGATAACAAGTGTATTGGTTGAGGTTATTAGTTTGCGTTCGTAATCCTGATTGCGGTAGTAAGCAATATAAAGGCCGACTGCTTGCCCTTCATGCTTAAAGCTCTGCTGCAAGATAGCCGACGGGTTGGCATAAGCCGGCTTCCAGTCTGAAAATGGTGAGGTTTCGTCCCAATCGGCCGGCGGGGCGAGCGGGCGTAGTTGCGGCGGCGCTGCCTGGTCGGACAGGCTGATTGCAACGAAAGCGAGCGGCCCCAAGGCGGTTATCGCGGCCAGGCCCAGGGCAATCAATCGGGATCGCGCTGGGCTGGCCGGGTTTCGGCTGGGCGGCTGCACTGCTATGGTTGCGCCAGGCTGATCTTCGCTCCAGCGTGCGCCGACTGCGAACATGCCAAGGATGACGATGCCAAAAAAGAGCCAACCGTAGATCAGATGGTCGACTCCGACAGCCAGCCTGTTACCCGAGAAGTGCCCGATCATCACGATCAGATAAGCGCGTAGCCAGTTTGCAACGACGGGTACCAGGATAGCGGCGAGGATGAAGAGCATGCGTCGGCGTAGCGAGACATAGTTAAGGTAGGCAAACAATGTGCCGACAGTGACGGATGCGATGATGTAGCGTATGCCGCTGCATGCCTCGACGACCGACCAGTTTCCTGAGGGAATGATGAATTGCAAGCCTTCCTGATAGACCGGTATGCCGGTGACCCGCAGGGCAATGACCGTGAAATTGGCGGTCCAATCCATCAATTTTGGCATCATGAAGTCACCGATCGGAACGGCGAAAAGCAGAAAGGCCAGTGGAAAGGCAATGTGTCGGCCGACGTCGAAACCGAGAACTGAAACGCTTGCAATTATCAGCGTGGCGACCAGGGAAAACTGGGTCAGTGCGTTGACCGCGGTGAGCTCCCCGAGTAGCCAGATAAACCCCATGACCGCCAACAGAAGTGCCGGCCAGAAAGTTGGCTCCGGATGCAGCAGGGCAAGTTCGCGCCGCTTGCGCCAGATCAGCCATAGGCTGATCGGAGGCACCAGGAACGCATGGGCGTAGGTGTCAGATCGCGCCCAGATGGTCATCATCGCGACGGCCGTATCGCGATACCAGAACAACACCCAAAGAATCACTGCCAACAGGAGTGGCAGGGTTCGCCTCCAGGCATCGTTGGGAAGGCTTTGAGTGGTGTTCATTCAGACGATACTCCGGCGCCGGGGAGATAACGGTCAATGCCGATGAGTTTGGCGCCCCAGTTGTGGTTCTCGACAACCCGGCGACGCGCTGCTTCGCCGATTAGGATTGCGGTTTCCGGGTCATGGATTATTTTCTGAATTGCCGCGACATAATCATCAGGAAGTGTTGCAATGAGCAACTCCTTCCCGAAAACGGCATCGATCGCAACAGCGCATTCGGCCGAGGTGACAACGGGGCGCGACATCGCCATCGCTTCGAGAATGTCGTTATGGATGCTGCGGGAGGAATATGATGGGGCAACGACTGCAGTCGCGTACTGAAGCCAGGGGCGTTCATCGGGCACGCTGCCTGTGACTGTTATCCCGTCGTTTGTCAGCGCAAGAACTTCTGGTATCGGACTACGCCCGATAATATATAAATGGATGTTCGGATGGTGCCTTAACAGATCCGGTAGCACCGTTGTGGTGAACCAGGTTATGGCTTTGAGGTCGGCTGAACAACGCATGGCGCCGATAAAAACGATGGGGATTTCGCCGGTCGGATAGGGTGAAGGCCGCTGGAGGTCGGGCGCAAAATAAGAGGCATCGACGCCGTTGCCTAACGCTTCTACGCGAACCGCACATTCAGGTGCTCGGTTGCGGAAGAGGATGGCCTTGTTTTCAGTGACGAAAAACGAACGAGCGGCTTGCGCCGCCATTTTTCGTTCATAGGCCAACAAAAGTCGGCCTTCGCGCTGGTAGAGCCAGGATAACGGCCAGCGACGGTGCGATGCGTACTGGATCCATTTGGCGGAATCGACGTCGACAAAATCGATCAAGGTTCTCAGGCGAGTGAGGTGTTCGACGTACTGCGCCATGGCCGAAGAAGTAATAACTGCTGCGTCGATATGGCGCCGCTGGCAAGTCTCATCTATCCAGTCCTGCAGGTCGTTGTCGCGATAGTAGCGAAGCGTCAATGACTCTCCTGCGAGCAGCCCGCCCAAGCTGCGGATCTTGGCCAGGCGCGATCTTCGCCGGATGATGCGTAGGCTGGCACATAGAGGACGCACGACCTCCAGATGCGCCTCGTCTTCCGGGTTGTCAATGAAGGTACCGAGGAAAATCCGATGCACGCGGGCCAGATGCTTGAGCAGATGGAAGGAACGTGCCTTGTACCCCTCGTAGTGTGGCCGGGGAAGGCGATCTGCAAGAAACAGGATATTGGCCGTCACGCTGCTCAGCCCAGGTTGCGTACGATGTGCGGACCCAGCCAGTTGGTGAGGCCGATTGGCATTCTTCGCCAGGCTTCAATCAAGAGACGGTACTTGGCGTTGGCGGGGTTGTTCTGGGGAATGCTGTCGCGCTTGTAAAGACAGTATTCGTAATACAGCGGCTGCGGTTCGAACCCCCAGTTCTTCTTGAAGGCGAAAGAACCCGTGCCCTGCTTGCTGCGCCCATAGTCGAAGACCTTAAGCCCACGCATACAACTGCGGCGCATCAGTTCCCAGTATTTGAAGTCGTTGGCGGCCAGATGGCGAGCACTTTCATCATCGCCGGCGTAGTAGGGCAACACTTCGTCGCGGAAATAGAAGGAGAGTACGCTACTCAGCAAACGGCCGTCCGCGCCGCAAACGGTGAGCACTTCGCAGTCGTCACCAAAAACGCTGAGGAGTGCATCGAAATAGCGCTGGGGCATGGCCGGAGTGCCATGGCGATGAACATTGTCGGCATAGAGAGAAAAAAAACGGTCGCTGTTGTGGTCGACCGTGGAAACCAGGCCATTTTTAATCCCCTTGCGGACCATGGCCCTTTGCTTTCGGGGTATGGCAAGCATGTTTGCGTCGACATCAGGCAGGATTTCCTTACGGAATGTGACATACAGATCCTGAGTCGGCCACTCGGAATGACGCCGAGCAATGTTGCGGAATTCCAGATGATCGACACCCAGTTTTTCCGCCAGAGCGCAAGCCTCTGCTTCGAGGGCGTCGGCGGCTTGTGGATCGCTGGCTGCAACGCCGCCATATACAGCGAATGGAAGGGCGACCAGCGAATTACCAAAAAGCCAACTGTGGACGTGGGCAAGCGGCAGAACGCCGCGAATTTCACTGTCATCCTCAACGTAAAGAAAGTAGGTTTCGTGACGGAAAATGTCACGAATGATTCCTTGCCAGGATGCGCGATGGAAAAAAGTGGCCTCCGGGCAAGCGAATACGAATTCGTCCCAACGGCAGGCTGCGGGTAAATCACCAGCATCCAGATATTTAATGTTCAACATGCGTCTCAGCCGTCGATCAGGAAGAGCCGATCCATCCGGTCCCAGTGGAAGTCGCCGAGCAAGCGGTTGATACGGGCTTCCATCTGCCCGATATTCACGTAGTGGCGAAAACGCGTCTTGATGCCGATATCGGGGATTCGTGGCTGATCACGATCGATCTCCCAAGGATGAAAATAAAAAACTGCGGGCATGTTGTCGACGTGATTTACCTGACGCAGCATCCAGCGCGAAACTTCGTAGGGCATCAGGCGGAAATAACCGCCGCCACTGGCTGGCCAGTTATGGTTGAGAAAACGCAGCGTGGTGGCCGGAATCTCCAACAAGGCGCCGACTGTATGGGCGTGCCGCGGCGCATCAGGCATGCCGTAGTGATCGTGGCGGATTGGATAAATGCTCGAACTGTAAAGGTAGCCGGCACGTTCGAGGCAGTCGAAGGCCCACATATTGGCATTGCCTATGGAGAAACTTGGGGCACGGTAGCCCTTGACCGCTTGGCCGGTGAGATCTTCCAGAATCAGTTTGGCCAGGTGAATATCCGCAAAAAATGCCGATTCGGTCTGGTCGCTGGCCCGTTCATGCCCGTAGCCGTGGCTCGCTACCTCATGCCCCGCCGCTGCGATGCGCTTCACCAGTTCAGGGTAACGTTCGGCAATCCAGCCCAGTGTAAAAAAGGTGGCGCTTATTTCGTGCCGGTCGAGCATGGCAAGAATGCGATCAACATTGCGCTCAACGCGGCACTCGCGGGTCGGCCATTCATGACGTGGGATATGTGGTGCGAACGCGGAGACCTGAAAATAGTCCTCGACGTCGATGGTGAGTGCATTGGTAATCGGGGCAGTTTGCATGATGGGACGTTCAGCGTTGCCGTGCAGTCAACCAGGCAGCGAGATCACTGGCGATACGCTCAGCCGCGTGGCCGTCCCAGAGTTCCGGTACGCGTCCCCGTTTGCCACGGCCGGCAAGAATCTCATCGGCACGTTGGCGAATGGCCGAGACGTCGCGGCCAACCATGGTGTTGGTACCCTGCTCAACGGTAATCGGCCGTTCGGTATTTTCCCGCAGGGTAAGACAGGGAACACCTAGCGCGGTGGTTTCTTCCTGCAGTCCGCCGGAATCGGTCAGAACGATACGCGCACTCGCCATCAGGCCGAGCATTTCAAGATAGCCTTGCGGTGGGAGCAGGATGAAATTCGGATTTTCGATCAGTGGCCCCAGTCCGAAGCGTTCGATGTTTGCCCGCGTGCGTGGATGCAGCGCAAATACCAGTGGCACCTGCCTGGAGATTTCGACCAGGACACCAAGGAGCGAAGCCAGCGTATCGGCATGATCGACGTTGGACGGGCGGTGAAGCGTGACGACGCCATAGCCCGCCGGTCCGGATATCAGATTCGGGTTCGCCCCACCGGCGGCCACGGTCGCCCCGGGTGCGCGGGTGTATTCGCGGTTGTGCAGCAGCGAGTCGATCATCACGTTGCCGACGAAACGGACACGCTCGGCGGCAATGCCCTCACGGGTCAGGTTGGCTTCAGCGCTGCGCTCGGTGGTGTAAAGCAGGTCGGCGATCTGGTCAGTCAGTACGCGATTGATTTCTTCCGGCATGGCGCGGTCGTAACTGCGCAGCCCGGCCTCGACATGCACGACGGGCACCCCCTTCTTGACGGCAACCAGGGTGCAGGCTAGCGTCGAATTGACATCGCCGACTACCAGAACGCAGGAGGGCCGGTGATCGTCTATCACCGGTTCGAAGCGGCGCATGACCTCGGCGGTCTGCACCGCGTGGGAGCCGGATCCAACCTCCAAGTTGATGTCCGGCCGGGGAAGGCGCAGATCTTCGAACAACTTGTCGTTCATGTCCTTGTCGTAATGCTGGCCAGTATGGACGAGCAGGGCAGGAATGGCTGGAACGTGGGTGGCGAAGGCACGCAGGATGGGTGCCATTTTCATGAAATTCGGCCGGGCGCCAACGACGCAGATGACAGGCCCCAAGCCAACCGGCCAAAGCGTCGATTTCACTCGTTATCCTTGATAACAGCCGCATTCGGTAGTGGTGCTGCCGCGACAAATTGCTGCAGGAGGCTGAGCGTCGCCGTATTGATACGTTCCAATTGCATGAGACCTTGTTCTAGTCGCGCCAGTCGCTCGTCAAACTGACCGACGCTAAGTCCGGCGAGAAGTTGCCCGACTTTTTCTGCCGAGCCGGTAAGCTGGCCTGGATGTAGTGAATTCAGCGGTGTGTAGTGAACCTGGTCTGGGACGGCAGGTACGTAGGGTTGGCCGGAACCGCCGGAACTGCCGAGGGTTTCTTCGTGGATTTCGCGAGCGACCTCTTCTACGTCGGATGCATTGAATTGTTTCTTTTCGCTCAGGTAACCCATCAGCAACAAACGGTCGCAAACGGAGTTGATACGTCGTGGGATTCCGCTGCTTGCCTTGAAAATCGCTTCAAAGGCTTCAGGGAGAATTGCGAGGCTGTCTTCAGAGGCACCCGCCCGTTTCAAGCGGTGCTCTATGTAACTTCGTGTTTCGTTGACATCCAGGGGCCCGATATGGCAGGCAGCGATGACGCGCTGGCGAAACTGCATCATGTGCGGACTTTGCAGAATTTCCCTGAATTCTGGCTGACCCACCAAAAAACTCTGCAGCAGAGCACGGTTGCCGTACTGGAAGTTGGAAAGCATGCGCAATTCTTCCACGGCACGCGCGGTTAGGTTCTGTGCTTCATCCACAATCAGCAAACAGCGTTTGCCTTTGCTGGTCAGGTTGATTAGGAAGGCTTCCAGAGCCATCAATACATCGGATTTTGCGACGTCCCGGGTGCGGATTCCGAAAGCCGCACCAACCAGGCGGAGGGTGTCGTCGGCATCCAGTTGCGTGCTGACCAGCGTGGCAGCGACCACTTTTTCCTGATCCAAGCTTTCAAGCAGTCCGCGAACAATCGTTGTCTTGCCAGCCCCGACTTCACCTGTGACCACGATGAAGCCTTCATTTTGGTGCATGCCGTACTCAAGGTAAGCTGTGGCGCGCCGGTGCTGTTTGCTGCCGAAATAGAAGCTTGGGTCAGGGTTGAGTTGGAAGGGCTTGTCGGTCAGCCCATAAAACGATTCGTACATGGGATCAGAACAAGAATGAGATCGTTCCGACGAGGGCACTCTCGTCATAAGGACTTGTTGGACTATCAAATTGCGAATAACGCGCATAGAGAGCACCCACCGTCTTGGACCCGAAACGGGTCGATATTCCAGCTCGGTAGGTTGTCATCGTGGTCTTCACGACTGAGACAGCGCCGCTTTCAGTCTGTTGTCTTGACCCGATCAGATTTAGTGAAGTGAGTGGCGTCAAACGATGTGCAAAGCTAAGGCTATATCCCTTTTGATCGACGCTCGATAGATTGCCAATCGCCTGTCCGCCCGCTCCCGGAAGCACGCTTAAGGCTTCGTTGTTGTTGCGCCCAGCGAGAAAAGTGATGGAGTTTCTGCTGCCATAAAGGGTCACGGTCAGTTGCTGGAGGCGCTGGACGCGTGGTCGATTGGCCAGGTAATCACTCGTTGCCTGAGCATTCGGGGCCAGTCCAGCCTGATTCAGCAGATTACTGACGTAGGCGGCGCGGGCGGCCGGGTCGGGAATCAGTGTTGCGAACTGATCGAAATAAATATCGTATAGCGATCCGATTCCGTAGGTGGCGTTCTGGTTTGGAATAAAGGCGACGTCGCGAGTGTCGGTGTAGCGAATCGAACTTAGCGGAAAGCGATGACTGATCACGACGTTATGACCGTTTCCGAAAAATCGTTCTTCCTTGAAACCGTATACCTGGCTACGCTCGGTTGGTCGCCAGTCGAGTCCATAGCCGTAGGTTTGCTGGCGTTCATCATTGAGCGACTGATAATTATTGGATTCGGTTCCAATACTTGCCATTACATTCAATTGCGGGAACAAGCGGTATACCAGCATGGCGCGCAGGCGCTGATCGTTGTAGTCGCGACCGTTGCTGTAATCTGTATTTTGCTGGCTGCCGTCAATGACCCAACTCAGGTTTTGGAACCTCGTATTGCCCCTGAGTTGTCCCAGCCACTGGGCGAGGTCAACGTTGGAATAACCACTGGCACCCGAATTTGTAAATGAACGATTGTAGCGAAGCGAGTAATCGACCAGACCACCGAGTTCGCCTCTGATATATGGGGAGATTCGATAGGTTCCGGTATCTGCGACGTTATTGTTGAAGGCGTTACTGGGCGTTTGCTGTCCGAACGGGTTTATCAATTGTTGGGTTATTGCCGCGCCAAAATCGATGAACATCCAGTTATCAATCGCTTCTAGAGTACCGAATGCATTGAGACGATTCTGACTGAAGTTTTTGTCCGACTCACTTGCGTAGAAGCTACCGATCAAGGCGTAGTCCAAATACATATTCAGGCGCGCAGTACGGCCGTCTATATGAATACCGGGGGCGACTTGGGTAATCAGGTCGTTTTGTTTGTTCGTCGAACTGAGATTGACATTGTTAGTCAAGGTTTCGGTCAGCGAGATGCGCGGGACGATATTCCAGGAGCGGCCGACGGTGCTCCCCGGATCGGCCCCACCGGGAATGCCACCGGCGGGGGGTAGCGAGACACCGCCCGGAATATTCTGTCCGCCGCCTATCGAGGGCGTGTTGAACCCCGTTCCTTGACCAAAAACCTGTGTCGTCATGCCGAGCAGGGCGACGACACCTGCAACGATCATAATTCTGCGGACTCTAGTTTCCATTTCCGTAGCCATATCCATAAGCATAACCATAGCCATAGCCATCGGATGCGGATTGTCGAGCCTGATTGAGCACCATCAGCTTGACCGGACACGACTCAATGGCAGCGATAGATTCCTTGACCGCCGCCTGCGCCGTTACGCCAGCATTGACCACCATAACGATCTGACCCATGTGTGTAGCCAGTGCACGTGCTTCGGTAGTCAGGAGTAGAGGTGGTGAATCAAATACGATGATTCGATCCGGGTAACGTCTCGACATGTTTTCAAGCAGGCGAATCATGGCATCGCTGGCTAGCAGTTCGGTCGCGCGTGCATGGGCAGTCCCGCTGGGCAAGATCGAGAGTTTTTCAATATTGGTGCGCAACAACACGCCTGAAATATCGACTGAATTGCTTTCCACGATATCAAGGAGCCCCGGGGACGGCGGTAGCCCCAGCATGTTCAGAATCGATGGGCGCGCAACGTCCGCATCTACCAGCATCACGGTGTTATCCAGTTCCATGGCAATGCTGATCGCAAGGTTGGCAGCGGTAAAGCTCTTGCCTTCGCCGGGCAGGGCGCTGGTGACCATGATCAGATTGCCATTGGCAACCGTTACTGGGCCTCGACCCATGGCATTGGCGATCAGCGGCCGCTTGATGACCCGGAATTCATTGGCCAGAAGCGAACGCGTAGCATTCGGCACGAGCAAGCCTGATGCAGCGATCGATTCAAGATTAATCTCGACGCGCCTGGCGGCCGGGGAGGGGGAGGCGATAGCTGCATTTTCCCCTAAGCTGGCGTCAGATCGTCGGGCAGAAGGAACCAGTTCCGCACTCTCCCGCACTGTAGCAGACTGCGTATCCTGTGCTATCGGCGAATGAAGTGTCGACGAAGTGGGGTCATCGGGCAGTTCAACGCCTGCCTGTCGGAGTTGTTCCAGGCGCTTGGCTGCTTGTTCAATCAGACTCATCGATTTTCCTCAGGCAGCACGTTGTGTCAAAAATGCAAGCACAGCGACCCCAGTGCCGTAAGCAATCACCAGTCCAACGCCTGCGAAAACAAAGCGACGAAGACTGTTGCGCTCTTGCAAACGACGGGCTTCGCTAGGTAGCACCGTGATAATCCCCAAAACCGGCATTCCTGTAACATCGCGCAGTGATTTTCCGTCGAAAAACACCGGACGTAATTGGCTCGCGACAAACGCCACAAGGAAACCAGCGGCCAGCGCGATGAGCAGTCCAAGAGGCAGTAAAATAAGGCGATTCGGAGCCACTGGCTTGGGAGAAACCCGCGGCGGATCGATCAACCGGAAGTCGGCGACGCCGCCAGCCGACTCGAGATCGCCGGTGAGTTCGGCCGATTCCCGGCGCGTTACCAATTGTTCGTAATTCTTCTTGTGAATTTCGTAGTCGCGATTCAGTTGAGTGTATTCCACCTCGAGTTGGGGCATTGTTTTCAGCAGTTCGGTCGAACGTTTGTAGCGCGACTCATACTCCGCTACCCGTGTGCGCAAAGAGGCTACATTGGCCTCGGCCTCGGCAAGCGATACTTTTAGCTGCTGAAATACCGGGTTGTTGCTGACGGCAGCACCCGGATTCGCCGCGGCGAATTTTCGCCGGGCAACCAGTTCCGCACGCTTCTGCTCTTCAAGATCTTTGATAAGCCGTCGTGTACCCACTACATCCGGGTGCTGATCCGTATAGCGCTGAAGCAGCGTATCCAGATTTCGCTTTTGAACATCAATGCGTCCATCGATCTCAGGAAGGGATACGCCAGCATCTGAGCCGGGCGAGTCTGGCAGCAGGACCGGTTCTTCACCGACAATCTGGCGCTTCAATGCATCTCTGGCTTGCTCAGCTTCACGCAATTCAAGTTTTGACTTATTGAGGATGAGCGACACTTCAGAAAGGCGATCTACGCCGGTTTTCCCCTCCCCCGTCTGCATTTCGACGTTGCGTAACTTGAAGTCCTTGAGCCTTGCCTCGGCTTCCTCAAGTTTTTTCTCGTAGACGCGTATCTGGTCGTCAATGAACTTGCGAGCTGACGTGGAGTCCTGGCGCTTGTCGCCGAGACTGGACTCGACAAAAATCGACACCAGCGCTTGAACAACGCGTTGCGCCTTTGCTGGTTCCGTGGCGCGGTAGGAGATGGTATAGAGGTTGTCGCGGTTAGTACTCTTGACTTGCAGGCTGCTCGCCAAAGTTTCCAGCAACTCTTCCCGTTCAGCCTTGCTTTGCGTCGCCAAGTCAAGATCTGCCATGCGAATCAGCTTTTCCAGATTCGGGCGGCTGATCAGCGTGCGGCTGAGCATCATGACCTGCTGTTCAACATTGGGTTGAACCGCCAGTCCTGCCATCAGCGGCTTCAGGATCGATTGCGTGTCTACGAAGACCCGGGCAGAGGCCTCATATTTGTCGGGGATGCGCAGAATGATACCCGCAGCAATTGCACCGACGAGCCACGCGACAAGCATGCCGAGGCGCCGGTGCTGCCATGCGGCGCGCGCGAAAACCATCGCTTGGCGAAGAATATCTTCCATCTGGAGACCTGAACTAGAGAGCCACGCCCGGCTCAGGCCGGGACGGTGTCAGTTTGACGAACGGGATCAAAACCAGCTTTGCGGAATGATCAGGATATCGCCCGGCTTCATGTCCACATTCGCGGAGATATCGCCGCGCTTGATCAGATCACGCAGGCGCACGGTGTATTGAGCGTTGTTTTCCGAGGTGCGAAGGATCGTGGCGCGATTTCCATCCGCGAAATCGGTAATGCCACCGACGACGATCATCACGTCAAGCACAGTCATGTTCTGTTTGTAAGGCAGCGTTTGCGGTTTCGCAGCCTCGCCGACTACCCGGATCTGTTCGCTGTATGGCCCCACGAAATTGGTGACCACCACGGTGACGACGGGATCGCGAATGAATTTTCCCAGCTCCTTTTCGATGTCACGTGCCAGCGTGGACGGCTCCTTGTTGAAGGCGTTCAGGTCATCGATTAGCGGAGCGGAAATCTTGCCATCCGGCCGCACCGGGACGCTCATCGAAAGTTCGGGATTGCGCCAGACGACAATATTGAGGTTGTCGCCAGGGCCGATCTTGTAATTGTAATCAGCTGAAGCTGCCGCCGGTGGAGCGGCCGGAAAACTGGTAGCGCAGGCAGCTAGAACCAAAGTGGCGACGACAAGCATTAATTGCTTGACGCCGGAAGTAAACGCGGTACGGATGATGGACATATTTCCCCCCAATCAGGTCACAGGGCAAGCCTGCGGAGCAAAGACACAGTTCAATATCATAATGGAAACGCGATCAGAATAGCTCAGGTCATGCATTATTGATGTGGAACTATTTCACGCTGATGTTCAATTCTGTCTCTTCAGATACCGATTTTGATTTTGCCACCATGGATCAATGGTGAGTCAGGCTACCGTTCGCCAACCTAGAGTGGAAGGTTGTAGCGGCCGGGTGCGATCACGTTATCGGGATCGAACACGTCCTTCAGGTGGCGAATTGTTCGCCAGTAGGCATTGTCCTCGATAACCTGATGCATCATGTCGGCTCTGGCGCGATATACCTCCAGCCCGTGCTCGCGAATGCACGCGTACAGGCCATCTGCGCAACGATGAGCGCGCTCAACCTGCTCGGGCTGATCGCGCTCGAATAACAAATTGATTATGGCGACCAGAGAGGTTGTCGTTTCGATGTTGATGGTCATGTACAGATGGTGTCGGAAACGATCTCCAATCGCTTCCAGGTCGCGAACCAAGGCTGCTACCCGCCTGCCATCGGCTGGCAGGGCCGGATTGATGAACAGAAGGCCGCAACGCGATTGATCGAGTGCCGTCGGCTGCTGGCCAGGTGACCCGAATTTCCATAAGAGGTTGTCGATGGCAACGTCCGTCGGCACCCCGAGCGCGAGGCTGTGCAGTGGCCGGACGGCGTCAATCGCTGCGGCCTGTGCCCGTGCTGCCGGAAGAAAGTTGAACGGCCTCAAGAGCGTTGCCCCAATATCAAGGCGGCGCTCGGTAACGATCCGGATGGCCGCATAGCTGCCAATCCGCGCCCGAATTTCCCGTATTGCAGAGCTAACCTGGCCTCGGTTTCCGGTCACTGCGGCAAGACCGGTCCAGGCGTTTGGGGCCACAATTCCAAGTACCTGCTCAGCCTCACCTGCTGCCGCTGCTGCGGTAAGACCATGGCGCTCGAGATACCGGGTTATCCCACACATCAACGTGGTGTGCGTGCGCGGACGGTTGCCGATGTGGGTTACTGAGGTGAGCAGACCGTCGCGCTTTAGGCGCGCCAGTTCGTCGATGAACTCAGCAAGGTTCTCTGGTTTGCGCAATGCCATGGAGACAGCAACCTCCACGGGGCGCCGAGGTAGCAGGCGGAAGCAGGCACTGGTTACAATGCCGAAATTACTCTGGAAAAAGATCCCGTCGAGCATCGGACCCAGCCCGAAAGGATGGGAATGCGCGAGGGGGGAAGGCTCTCCAAGGCGACGGAAACCTGTCTGCAGGATTTCTCCCGCACCAGTCACCAGTTCAAGGCCGAACACATCATCCTTGCGTGGCCCGAAGTAGCCCACGCCGCGATCCAGCGCATTGCCCAGTATGCTTGTTGCGCCGCCGGCGCCGGTGACGTTGAAGGTCAGTTCGGGGCAGTTGGCCTGAAGGAAATCATAAAGCTGGCGCTGGGTTACTCCCGGTTCGATTACCGCCACCGGATTGTCGACGGATATTTCATCGGCATTGAGGATGCGGTTCAGCCGCGACAGATCGACCAAAATGTTGTCTTCCGTGACTGGTGAGCGCGATCCGTAACCCCAATTGAGGCCTGTGGATATGGGGTAGAGCTTCTGACCCGATGCTCGGGCAGTGCGAACCAGAGCCTGAACCTCTTCAGTGTTGACGGGAATGATTAGTGAGGCTGTCGATTGATGATAACCAGTGACGTTCGATGTCATGATTCCGCGATGTCCGGACAATGGAAATTTCTGTGTCAACGAATGATAGACGCAATGACTTACTCCGGTATTTTTTGTGACATTCGACCAGAGGACTCTTCTGTATTGAATTGGCAAGGCCATGGAGAATGCTGGCCATCCTTTACAATGCGATCGCGTGGCTCTGTATTAACGATCGTTGGCCTATTTCCCGCTTCCCATTATCCGACGAGGTTCCTTTGCAAATACTGCCTGTTGTTCTCTCCGGTGGCTCCGGCACCCGCCTGTGGCCGATTTCGCGCGAAAAGTACCCCAAGCAGCTGTTGCCGCTGGTGGACGACCAGACGATGCTGCAAGCGACTGCGGCGCGTCTCGACGGGGTGTCGGGCCTGCTCGACCCACTGGTGGTGTGCAACGAGGAGCATCGCTTCGCGGTCGCCGAACAGTTGCGGCTGCTCGACAAACGCGGTGCCATCGTGCTCGAACCCTGCGGCCGGAATACGGCACCGGCCCTGACCCTGGCTGCCCTGTGGGCGACGAAGGGCGGCGGCGACCCGGTGCTGGTGGTGATGCCGGCCGATCATGTGATTGATCAGGAAGAAATTTTCCGTGCTGCCGTCGGCCGGGCGGTGCGACTGGCCGAGGCGGGCTTCGCGGTTACCTTCGGCATCACGCCGGATTGTCCGGAAACGGGCTATGGCTACATTCAGCAGGGCCCGGCGTTGGCGGGCGATGCGGGCGGATTCCAGCTCGCCCGGTTTGTCGAAAAGCCCGACCGGGAGACTGCGCAGGCCTATCTGGATTCGGGCGAATACCTGTGGAACAGCGGCATCTTCGTCATGCGCGCGTCGATCTGGCTGGGGGCGCTGGCGATCTGCCGGCCGGACATTCTTGACGCATCCCGCGGGGCGCTGGCCGGCGTCAGCGAGGATGGTGATTTCGTCCGCGTGGACCGCCAGACTTTCGAAAAATGCCCGGCCGACTCGATCGATTACGCGGTCATGGAACGGTTGGCCAGCGGGCTTGAAGGGCTTCCGGGCGGTGTCGTCATTCCGCTGTCGGCGGGCTGGTCGGATGTCGGGGCCTGGAATGCCTTGTGGAAAGTCCTGCCGCGCTGCGCTGACGGCAATGCGACGCGCGGCGATGTGCTGCTGGAAAATTGCCGCGATACGCTGGCGATTTCGGAGGGGCGGGTCGTTGCCTGCGTCGGGGTCAGCAATCTGGTGGTCGTCGAAACCGACGATGCGGTGCTGGTGGCGCACCATGATGCAACGCAGGATGTGAAGAAGATCGTGGATCGCCTGAAGGCCGAGCGGCGCAGCGTGACCCAATGGCAGCGCAAGGTGCATCGACCGTGGGGCTGGTACGACGGCGTCGATGCCGGTGAGCGTTTTCAGGTCAAGCGGATCGGCGTCAAGCCGGGGGCTTCGCTGTCGCTGCAGATGCACCACCATCGGGCCGAACACTGGATTGTGGTCAGCGGTACGGCCAGGGTGACGCGGGGCGAAGACGTGTTTCTGGTGTCGGAGAACCAGTCAACCTACATTCCACTGGGTGTCAAGCACCGCCTGGAGAACCCGGGCAAGGTGATGCTGGAGATGATCGAGGTGCAGTCCGGAAGTTATCTGGGTGAGGACGACATCGTCCGCTTCGAGGACAGCTACGGGCGCAGCTGATCAGTCGAAGAGCAGGGCGGCCGCGACCTTGCGGCCTTCCGCCGCGAGGATGTTGTAGGTGCGGCAGGCGGCCTGAAGATCCATGATTTCCAGCCCGATGCCGGCTGGCGCGAAGGGGCGCAGCAGGGCGCCGGGCGGGAAACGCAGCCGGCTACCGGTGCCGAGCAGGATGATTTCGGTGCCCAGCCCGAGCAACTGCTGCATGTCGCCGGTGGTGAGCGTCTCGACAGTGGCGGTCGACCATCGGGGAATGATCGATTCCGGCAGGACGATGAGGTTTTCTTCGTATTTTTCATGGTTGACCGCAACATAATTAGCGCCATAGGCGGTAAAGATGTTGAGGCCGGCGGTGTTGGCGAGATGAAGTTTCACTGATCCGATGTCCAGAAAAGCCCGCCAAAATTGCGGTGCACCATGCGTTGAAGTAGGATTATACCTTTGGCCTTTACGGGCCATGCGCCGCCGAGCCGGAAGATTCCCATGAAACACGTAAAGAAATCCGCCAAACTCGCCAACGTCTGCTACGACATTCGCGGCCCCGTGCTGCAGAAAGCCAAGCAGATGGAGGAAGAGGGACACAAGATCATAAAGCTGAACATAGGCAATCTCGCCGCGTTCGGCTTCGACTCGCCGGAAGAGATCCAGCAGGACATCATCCGCAACCTGCCCACGGCGGCCGGCTACACCGATTCCAAGGGGATCTTCGCGGCACGCAAGGCGATCATGCATTACTGCCAGCAGAAGCACATCAAGGGCGTGACGCTGGATGATATCTACGTGGGCAACGGGGTTTCCGAACTGATCGTGATGGCCATGAACGCGCTGCTTGATGCCGGCGACGAAGTGCTGGTGCCGGCGCCCGATTACCCGTTGTGGACCGCGGCGATCAGCCTGTCCGGCGGGACGCCGAAGCACTACCTGTGCGACGAAAGCAAGGGCTGGTTGCCCGATCTGGACGACATTCGCAGCAAGATCAATGCGCACACCCGGGCGATCGTCCTGATCAATCCTAACAACCCCACCGGCGCGTTGTACCCGGATGATCTGCTCTGCGAAATCATCGACATCGCGCGCCAGCACCACCTGATCATCTACGCCGACGAGGTGTACGACAAGGTGCTCTACGACGGCGAAAAGCACACCTCGGTTGCCGCCTTGTCGGATGACGTGCTGACCATCACCTTCAACGGTCTGTCCAAGAACTACCGTTCCTGCGGCTATCGCGCCGGCTGGATGGTGGTTTCCGGCGACAAGCGCCATGCCCGGGATTACATCGAGGGCCTCGACATGCTGGCGTCGATGCGCCTGTGCGCCAATGCGCCGGGTCAGCACGGCATTCAAACCGCGCTGGGCGGTTATCAAAGCATCGACGATCTGGTCAATGACGGCGGTCGCATGCGCCGGCAGCGGGATGTCGCCTACGATCTGATCAATGCCATTCCCGGGGTCAGCTGCGTCAAGCCCAAGGCCACGCTCTACATGTTCCCGAAGCTTGATCCAAAGATCTATCCGATCAAGAACGATCAGGCCTTCATTACCGAACTGCTGCAGGAAGAGAAGGTGTTGCTGGTGCAGGGCACCGGTTTCAACTGGCCGCACCCGGATCACTTCCGGCTGGTCTTCCTGCCGCACGAAGATGATCTCAAGGAGGCCATCGGCCGGATCGCCCGCTTCCTGGAAAATTATCGCAAGCGTCACAACACCAACCAACTCATCAAAGACTGAACATGAAACCCATCAATGTTGGCCTTATCGGCATCGGCACCGTCGGCGGTGGCACCTGGACCGTACTCAAGCGCAACGCGGAAGAAATTACCCGGCGCGCCGGGCGGCCGATTCGCATCACGGCCGTGGCCGACAAGAATGTCGACCTGGCGAAGCAGGTGACCACAGGCGAAGCGCGCGTGACCGACGATGCCTTTTCGCTGGTCAATGATCCGGACATCGACATCATCGTCGAATTGATCGGCGGCTATGGCGTGGCCAGGGATGTCGTGCTGCAGTCCATTGCCAACGGCAAGCATGTGGTGACCGCCAACAAGGCGCTGCTCGCCGTGCATGGCACCGAAATTTTCACCGCGGCCCAGCAGAAGGGTGTCATGGTGGCCTTCGAAGCGGCGGTTGCAGGCGGCATCCCGATCATCAAGGCACTACGCGAGGGTCTGAGTGCCAACCGTATTGAATGGGCGGCGGGCATCATCAACGGCACGACCAATTTCATCCTTTCCGAAATGCGCGACAAGGGCCTGTCGTTCGACGACGTGCTCAAGGAAGCCCAGCGCCTGGGTTACGCCGAGGCTGACCCGACTTTCGACATCGAAGGCGTCGACGCGGCACACAAGGCGACGCTGATTGCCTCGATCGCCTTCGGTATCCCGGTCCAGTTCGACAAGGCCTACATCGAGGGCATCACCAAGCTCGAGGCCTCCGACATCAAGTACGCCGAACAGCTTGGTTACCGCATCAAACTGCTCGGCATCGCCAAGCGCCGCGACAAGGGGATCGAGCTGCGTGTGCATCCGACGCTGATCCCGGCCAAGCGCCTGCTGGCCAATGTCGAAGGCGCGATGAATGCCGTCGTCGTCAAGGGGGATGCGGTCGGCACCACGCTTTACTACGGCAAGGGTGCCGGCGCCGAGCCCACCGCCTCGGCCGTGATCGCCGATCTCGTCGATGTCACCCGCCTTGCGACCGCCGATGCCGCGCATCGCGTGCCGCACCTGGCCTTCCAGCCGGACGCCATGTCCAGCCTGCCGATCCTGCCGATGAGCGAGGTCGAAACCGGCTATTACCTGCGCTTGCGCGTCGAGGACAAACCTGGCGTGCTGGCCGATGTGACCCGCATTCTCGCCGACCAGCAGATCTCGATCGACGCCATGCTGCAGCGCGAGCCGGAAGAGGGCGAGGGTGAAACAGATATCATCATCCTGACCCACGTCTGCAAGGAAAGCGCCGCCAATGCCGCGATCGTGAAAATCGAGGGGCTAAGCGCGCAAAAGGGCAAGGTCAAACGCATTCGTCTGGAAGAACTGCAATAGCCGGTTCTCGCCGAAGATACAGAAGCGGGGGCTGCGGCTCCCGTTTTTCGTTTACCGGCCTGGCTCAGGAGTGTCGCTCATCGTGTTTCTTTTCCGCCTTGTCGGCGGGGCGCGCCGGTGGAGGCGGGGTATGCATGCCGACCATGGCCAGGAGCACGATCAGAACGATGAACGTAATGGCGCCGGCAAGAACGAAGCCGGTCAGCATCAATAGCAAGGGCACGATGGCGAGACCGGTCATGATGAACTCGATGGCATCGTCTGCATTCTGGTAACCGATGCGCTTGAGCAGATGACGCAGCATGAGATCCTCCGGAAGAACGCCCCGTTCGTGCGAACGATGCTTTATTAGAGTCCTGCGCCGGGCCGTTGGCAAGAACTGACTGCAATTCCCGGCTTCCACCCTGCAACGCGAAGGGGCATTGCGACCCGGATCAAGGAAATTCCGCTGGGCAATCGACACAATCAGCGTCAATTGCCGTTCCGGCAAGTCTTTCAAGGAGCCATCATGCAAGCCATTCACGTCTGCAACCACACCACGCCTGAAGCACTGTATCCTTTCGATGCGCGCGGAATCGCCAAGCGTTTTCGCCACGCGGCCATTTTTGGTGCGCTGGATGCGCTGCAGCCCGGCGAAACCATGCGCTTTTGCAATGACCACGACCCCTTGCCGCTGCTCGCGCAATTGCAGCAGCGCTATGGCGAGCGACTGAATATCGCGTATCAGCAGCGCGAACCCGGCGCCATCGTGATCGATTTTTCCGTTGTGAACTGATTGCTCGCCACCGCCAGCCTGACCCTCCTCGCCTTGTTCGGCAGCGCCCTGTTGGCGCTGACTGGCGTGGGGGCGCCGCTGGCGGTCGCACATCTGGCTTTCGCCGTCGGCATCGTGCCGCTGATCCTTGCGGCGATGAGCCATTTTGTTCCGGTACTGACCCGTACCGGCGACCCGGGCCCCTGGGTCGCCCGGCTGCCTGCGGCTGCGCAAATCGCCGGCCTGCTCGCAGTCTGCGCCATGCAGGGTTGGCTGCCGCGCGGCTGGCTGCATCTGGCGCTTGCGCTCGACCTCCTTCTGGCCCTGCTGTTGCTGGTCTGGGTCGCCACCCGTGCGCGGGCGACACTTGGCGTGCCACACCCGGGCTGGCGCTGGTATGGCGCCGCCTTGGGCTGCCTGATGCTGGCCCTGGTTGCCGTCCTGCTGCAGAGCGCCATCCCGTCACACTGGCAGGCGCTGCGCCTGGTCCACCTGCATCTGAATACCCTCGGGCTGGTCGGACTGGCCGCACTGGGCACGCTGCCGGTTCTGCTGCCAACGGCGCTGGGCAAGTTCGACCCGGAGGCCGGCAACTGGCTGCGCCGTCGCCTCTGGCTGGTGAGCGGCGGTGTCCTGCTGGTCAGTGGCGGCGCGGTGATTGGCTGGCCGTTCGCCATTCCGGGCGCGGCACTGATGCTGGTCGTGGCACTTGGCCTGGCTGGCCAGTGGATCCGGCGTTTCGGTACGGCGGCGCTGATTGCTGACGGGGTCTCGGCCTCGTTGGTTGCAGCGGTGGCCGGACTGCTGTTGACGCTCCTTTCCGGCGTTGCGCATGGTGCCGGGTACACCGGGGGGCGCCAGACCCTGCTCGCCTGGGGTGCGGGCTTTCTGCTGCCGCTGGTGACCGGGGCACTGAGTCAGTTATTACCCGTCTGGCGCTGGCCGGGTCCGTCCATACCCGAACGCGCGCTGATGCGTCAGCGACTGGCGGCGAACGGTACCTGGCGTGCCGGGTTATTCTTCGCCGCGGCGCTGCTCCTGCTGACAGGATTCGAAGCGCTGGCCGGCAGCCTGTTGATGTTCGCGTTAGCCTTGTTTGCCGTTGGCTTGCTGCAAGCCGTGCGCGTGTCACGGTCGACGCGGTAAAATCGCCCTTTTTCCGCCATTCAGGTTTTTTCCATGCGCTATATCTCTACCCGCGGCCACGCTACGCCCCAGTCCTTCTGCGACATTCTGCTCGGCGGACTGGCGCCCGATGGCGGCCTCTACCTGCCGGAAAGCTACCCGCAGGTCAGCCGGGCCGAACTCGATGCCTGGCGCCAACTGTCGTACGCCGATCTGGCCTACGAAATCCTTGCCAAGTTCATTACCGACATTCCGCCGGCCGACCTCAAGGCGCTGGTCGCCAGGACCTACACGGCACAGGTCTATTCACATGCCCGCAACGGTGGCGATGCGGCGCAGATCACGCCGCTGACCAAGCTCGAGGACGGCCTGTACACGCAGGAACTGTCGAACGGTCCGACGCTGGCCTTCAAGGACATGGCGATGCAGTTGCTCGGCAACCTGTTCGAGTACGTGCTGGACAAGCGTGGCGAGGCCATCAACATCCTCGGCGCGACCTCCGGCGACACCGGCTCGGCGGCCGAGTACGCCATGCGCGGCAAGCACAACGTCAAGGTCTTCATGCTCTCGCCGGACGGCAAGATGAGTGCCTTCCAGCGGGCTCAGATGTACTCGCTGCAGGACGCCAACATCTTCAACATCGCCGTCACCGGCCTGTTCGACGACGCGCAGGATATCGTCAAGGCCGTCTCCAACGACGCCGACTTCAAGGCCAAGTACAAGATCGGCGCGGTCAATTCGATCAACTGGGCGCGCGTTGCGGCGCAGATCGTCTATTACTTCCAGGGCTATTTCCTGGCGACGAAATCGAACGACGAGCAGGTCGCCTTCGCTGTGCCATCGGGCAACTTCGGCAACATCTGCGCCGGCCACATCGCCCGCCAGATGGGCCTGCCCATCGCCCGCCTGGTGCTGGCGACCAACGAGAACGACGTGCTCGACGAGTTCTTCCGTACCGGCGTCTATCGTCCCCGTACCGCTGCGCAAACCAGCATCACCTCCAGCCCGTCGATGGATATTTCCAAGGCCTCCAACTTCGAACGCTTCGTCTTCGATCTGGTCGGTCGCGATCCCGCTGTCGTCAAGGAATTGTGGGCCAAGGTCGACAAGGGTGAGGCTTTTGATCTGTCGGCTACGGTCCACTGGGAAAACCTGCCGAAATTTGGTTTTGTCTCCGGCAAGAGCACCCATATCGATCGCATCAAGACCATCCGCTTCGCGCAGGGGCGTTACAACGTCATGCTCGACACGCACACCGCCGATGGTCTGAAGGTGGCGCTCGAACACCGGCTGCCGAATATCCCGATGATCGTTCTGGAAACCGCACAGCCGGCCAAGTTCGAGGAAACGATTCGTGAGGCCCTGGGCGTCGAGCCGTTACGTCCTGCTGACCTGGTTGGTATCGAAAAGCTGGAACAGCGCGTCGTGGTCATGGCGCCTGACGTAGTCGCCGTCAAGCGATTCATCATCGACCACGTTTGAGCTTCGGCCCCGACGAGGAGCCGTATCGTCCGCCTCAGAGGTAGATGACGGCGGGGAAAACTGCAACGGCAAGCACCAGAACCAGCCATTCAAGATTGTTGCGGGCCAGGAAGCCGGTGAAATGCAAAACCAGAATGACGATGGCGAAGACATAAAACAGCGCAAATAGCATTCGTGGCTCCAGAAGAGGGTGTTAGTTGTTGCCCGGCACCAAGCGGGGTATGGTCGGAATTATAAGACGAAGTCGCCACCTGGCAATACGCGGCATCAGCCGATGAAGCGCATCGACAGGTCGAGTGCCTTGACATCCTTGGTCAGCGCCCCGACGGAAATCCGGTCGACGCCGGTTTCGGCGATGCCGCGTATGGTCTCCAGGCTGACGTTGCCCGAGGCTTCGAGGACAGCGCGCCCGGCATTGATCCGCGCCGCCGCGCGCATCATGTCGAGGCTGAAGTTGTCGAGCAGTACCATTCTGGCACCGTGATTCAGCGCCGTTTCCAGTTCCACGAGGCTCTCGACCTCGATCTGGACGAAGGTGCAGCGCGCCGCCGCCCTTTTTGCCACCTCGGCAGCGGCAGCCAGGGCTGGCGCTATCCCGCCGGCGGCGAGGATGTGGTTTTCCTTGATCAGAATGGCATCCCACAGCGCCAGCCGGTGATTGCCGCCGCCGCCGCAGCGAACGGCATATTTTTGCGCGATACGCAGGCCGGGCAGGGTTTTTCGGGTGTCGACCACCTGCGCGCCGGTTCCGGCGATCGCGTCGGCATAGATGCGCGCCTTGGTGGCCACGGCTGAGAGCAACTGGAGAAAATTGAGCGCGCTGCGCTCGGCGCTCAGCAGGGCGCGGCCGTCAGCGCTGATTTCGCAGAGCATTTGACCGGCGGCGATGCGTTCGCCATCGCGCGCGCTCCAGCGCACTGATGCCTGCGGATCGAGCTGGCGAATGCATGCCTCGAACCAGGCGCAGCCGCAGAGCACCCCCGCTTCGCGCGAGATGACCGTTGCCCTGGCCATGCGCCCGGCGGGGACAAGATCGGCGGTGAGGTCGCCGGGGCCAATGTCCTCGTTCAGGGCATCACTGACATTGCGGGCGATTTCCGGCGCGAGCGGGAAGGGGAAGTCGATGGGCATGGAATGGGCGATCCGGCGATTTGATGGAGGAATTGTACCTGCGGGCTGGTTAATGATGCCGGCTCGGCGCCACCCAGTCGTTGAACAGCTTGCGCGCGGCATCGATCACTTCACCGGCGGTCAGGCCGATGGGGCCGCAGCCCTGGCTGACCAGGTGGTCAGCAGCCGCGCCATGCAGATGCACGGCGGCGAGCAGGGCGCTTTCCGCCGGCCAGCCCTGGGCGAGCAGGGCGGTGATCAGGCCGGTCAGGACGTCGCCCATGCCGGCGGTCGCCATCCCCGGATTGCCGGTGGAATTGATCCACCAGCGACCGTCGACCGTCGCGGCGACGGTCCCGCAACCCTTGAGCGCAATGTGGCAACGGTAGCGTGCGGCAAGTTGACGCGCCGCCTCGATGCGGTCTGCCTGCACTTCGCGCGTCGGGCAACCGAGGAGACGCGCGGCTTCGGCCGGGTGCGGCGTGAGGATGACGGGAGCGAAGCGGTTGTAGAGATGGCCTTCGAGCCGGCCATCGGTCGCCAGGATGTTCAGGGCATCGGCATCGAGAACGACAGGCACCGGACACTTGAGCGCCTGGTCGAGGAGGCGGAGGGCCTCGCCAGAACGGCCCAGGCCGGGGCCGCAGGCTAGCGCCTGAAGGTCGGCCTGCAGCAGGGTATCGGCCCGCCGGACCATGAGTTCGGGCTGGCCGGAATCAACGGTCGATGCGTCGGGATCGAGCAGGCCGAGATAGATCCGTCCGCTGCCCAGTTTCAGTGCGGCGCGCCCGGCGAGCAGCGCCGCGCCGACCATCGACTTGCTGCCGCCGAGGATGCCGGCGCTACCGAAACTGCCCTTGTGGCTGTTGCGCATCCGCGGTTGCAGCAACGATGAAAAATCGGCCATGCTGACAATATTGCCGTCGGCCGTAAACTCCGGTTGAAGCGACAGTTCCAGCCCGGCAACCCGGATTTCTCCGGCGAAATCGGGTCCTGCAGCCGTAAACAACCCGGGCTTGGCGGCGATGAAGGTGATCGTATGGCTGGCCCTGATCGGCTCGCCAAAAACCTGACCGGTGTCGGCATTGAGGCCGGAGGGGCAGTCAAGGGCGAGCAGGGGACAGCCATCGCGCTCCGCCAGTTGGTTCGCGGCACGAATCCAGGCTGCGTAATGCCCCTCCGCTGGCCGGGTCAGGCCGATTCCGAACAGTCCGTCGATGATCAGCGACCAGCACGCCTCATCGGGAATGCTCCCGGTGACTTTGCCCCCCTCCGCGATGAATCGCTGATGCGCGGCGGCGGCATCTGCGGGGAGGTGCGCCGGGTCGCCGGCAAAAACCAGGCGCACGTCGAAAAATGACTTTCGCAACAACCGGGCCGCTTCGAAGGCATCGCCCCCATTGTTGCCAGGGCCGGCCAGAACGAGAACCGGCCGCGCCTGCTCGCCAGCCAGCATGACAGCCCACGCTGCGGCGGCGGCGCCGGCCCGCTGCATCAACGGCACATCGGCGAAGCGGGCTTCGATCTGGCGTAGCGTGGGGCTGCGGAATAGTGACGTGTCCATGAAGGGATTCTAGCGCCAATAGCGCTTTGCGATCCGGATGGTATTGGCATGGATGGAAACTGTATCGTCGATCAGTCGCGCGTAGCCGCCCGCCATGGCGAGGGCGAGCGGAATGCCGGGTGCCCGGCAGCGGTTGAAAACGCGTCGGTCGCGTTCGGCCAGGCCGTCGATGCTCAGGCTGAGGCGGCCGAAACGGTCGTCCTTGTAGGGATCGGCCCCGGCAAGGTAGATGACGAGATCGGGGCGGGCGAGGTCAAATGCCGTGTTCAGGCCGTCTTCGAGGTGAAGCAGATAGGCTTCGTCGGAGCAGCCGTCCGGCAATTCGATGTCGAGATCGCTGATTTCCTTTTCGAAGGGGAAGTTGCGCGCGCCGTGGATCGAAAAGGTGAAAATGCTGGTGTCGCCAGCCAGGATGCTCGCGGTCCCATTGCCCTGATGAACGTCGCAGTCGACGATCAGCACGCGTCCGACACGGCCTTCGGCCTGCATGGCGCGGGCGGCAACGGCAGCGTCGTTGAAGACGCAGAAACCTTCCCCTCGGTCGCGAAAGGCGTGATGGGTGCCACCCGCCAGATTGGCAGCGACACCGTCGCCGAGCGCGGCGCGGCAGGCGCAGATGGTCGCGCCGGCGGAACGGCGGGAACGTTCGACCATGCCCTCGCTCCACGGAAAGCCAATGGCTTTTTGGGCCTTTTCCGGGAGTTGACCGCAACCGACCTGGCGTATGTAGTCGGGATCGTGGGCGCGCGCCAGTTCTTCATCGCTGGCTGCATGCGGCAGATTAAAATCGGCTTCGCTGAAATCGCCGCTGGCGAGCAGAGCCTGGCGCAGCCGCGCGTATTTTTCCATCGGGAAACGATGGCCCGCCGGCAAGGGAAGGACGAAGACATCGGTATAGAAAAGCTGCATTGCCGATGCCTGCGCAGGCGGATCAGTTCAGTGCGGCCGACATCTTGCGCCGGAATTCGCGGATCAGGTCGTCGTATTGCTCGCTGCCGCCGAGGGCTTCGAAAAGTTGGAGCACGGCCTTGCGGCCGGCGCCTTCGTCGAAAAAGCGGTCGCGGACAACGACCTCCAGCGCGGCTTCGAGGGCTTCGCGGAAACGGCCTTGCGCGGCATAGGCGCGGGAGAGTTCGAGACGGGCGGCGTGGTCGGCCGGGTTGGCGGCCAGGCGGGCTTCGATTTCGCCGGTATCGGCGGCGCCGGCAGCCAGCGCCAAGCGGGCGCGCAGGGCGTTGGCACGGTCGGGTTCGTTGGCGTATTCGCCGGCCAGCAATTGCTTGGCTTCATCGTTGCGGCCGAGTTGCAGCAGGACGTCGATGGCGTCGAGCTGGACGGCCTGGTCGTCCGGCTTTGCTTTACTGGCCTCGACCAGCCTGGCCAGCGCTTCCTCCAGCTTGCCTTCGGCGACCAGCGCCGCGGCTTCCTCGCGCAGGTTGCCGCCGGGGCCGGCTGGCAGGGCGATGCGGTCGAGGAATTCGCGGATCTGGCCTTCGGGCAGCACGCCGTTGAATTCGTCGACCAGTTGTCCCTGGAACAGCACCTTGACCGACGGAATGCTGCGCACGCCGAAATGCTGGGCGAGTTCGGGGTTTTCGTCGGAATTGACCATCGCCAGCAGGAAGCGCCCCTTGTATTCCTCGGCCAGCTTTTCCAGTATCGGCTTGAGGACTTTGCAGGGTTCGCACCACGGCGCCCAGAAGTCGACGACGACCGGCACGGTTTCGGCCGGCAGCAGCACCTTGGCTTCGAAATCTTCGATGGAAACGTCAAACGCGAATTCGGACATGAGGGAATACCGGTGATTGGATTGAACGGATTATAGATGATGCCAGTTTGAGGAATTGCCCCCTTTCGGCTATCATTCGGCTTTCCCGCAGCCTGTCTTTCCATGACCAAATTCGTATTCGTTACAGGCGGTGTCGTGTCCTCTCTGGGCAAAGGCATCGCCGCCGCGTCGCTGGGGGCCATTCTGGAATCCCGCGGCATCAAGGTTACCCACCTCAAGCTCGACCCCTACATCAACGTCGACCCCGGCACGATGAGTCCTTTCCAGCACGGCGAGGTTTTCGTTACCGAGGACGGCGCCGAGACCGACCTCGACCTTGGTCACTACGAGCGCTTCACCAGCGCCCGGATGACCAAACGCAACAACTTCACGACCGGCCAGATCTACGACACGGTGATCAAGAAGGAACGCCGCGGCGAGTATCTCGGCAAGACGGTGCAGGTCATCCCGCACATCACCGACGAGATCAAGACCAAGATCAAGGCCGGTGCCGAGGGGGCCGACGTGGCCATCGTCGAAGTCGGCGGCACGGTCGGCGACATCGAGTCGCTGCCGTTCCTCGAAGCCATCCGCCAGATGGGCATCGAGGAAGGCCGCAACAACGTCTGCTACATGCACCTGACGCTGCTGCCGTACATTCCGACCGCCGGCGAACTGAAGACCAAGCCGACGCAGCACTCGGTCAAGGAACTGCGCGAGATCGGTATCCAGCCGGACATCCTGCTCTGCCGCGCCGACCGCTCGATACCGGTCGAGGAACGGCGCAAGATCGCGCTGTTCTGCAACGTGATGCCGGAAGCAGTCATCGAATGTCTCGACGCCGATTCCATCTACAAGATTCCGGCGATGCTGCACGAGCAGATGATCGACGAAATCGTCTGCCACAAGCTGGGCATCCTGGCCAAGGCGGCCGACCTGTCGATCTGGAACAAGCTGGTCGACGCGCTGGAACACCCGCAGCACAAGGTGACCGTCGCTTTCGTCGGCAAGTACGTCGACCTGACCGAGTCCTACAAGTCGCTTATCGAAGCGATCAAGCATGCCGGGATTCATACCCGCAGCCAGGTCGATATCATCTATCTGGATTCGGAAGACATCGAGAAGCATGGTTGCGGCGTGCTCAAGGGCGTCGACGCCATCCTGGTGCCGGGCGGCTTCGGTCGCCGCGGCACGGAAGGCAAGATTGCCGCCATCCGCTACGCCCGCGAGAACAAGGTGCCTTACCTCGGCATCTGCCTCGGCATGCAACTCGCCGTCGTCGAATTCGCCCGCGATGTGGCCGGCATGGCCGGTGCGCACTCCACCGAATTCGTGCACGACACCCCGTATCCGGTGATCGGCCTGATTACCGAATGGCTCGATGCTTCCGGCAAGGTCGAAAAGCGCGGCGAGGATTCCGATCTCGGCGGCACCATGCGTCTCGGCGCCCAGGTCTGCAAGCTGACCGAAGGCTCGCTGGCCCGCGAAATCTATGGCGCGGCCGAGATCACCGAGCGTCACCGTCATCGCTACGAAGTGAACAATACGCTGCTCGCCCAACTCGAAGAGAAGGGCCTGAAAGTCGCCGGCCGCGCGCCGGGTACCGATCTGTGCGAAATGGTCGAGTTGCCGGCCGAAGTGCATCCGTGGTTCGTCGGCTGCCAGTTCCATCCGGAATTCACCTCCAACCCGCGTCAGGG
>ERZ795054.327-NODE-327-length-68293-cov-7.836528_pt1 | contig 68293 bp, 39 predicted proteins | sample MGYA00375138_ERZ795054 | MGnify/ENA primary metagenome ERZ795054 (study PRJEB30183, sample SAMN05720215) | anaerobic digester metagenome | isolation source: active sludge of municipal wastewater-treating anaerobic digesters | place: USA | collected 2014-12-23 ... | reverse complement strand
GCGGTCACGGGATCCAGCGGCTCCGAGAACCAGAGCCGAATCCCCGTGAACGAGCTTGTTCCCGTGGCATACATCAGCGTGGGCGGGGTGGTGTCGGAGGTCACGGTGACGGTGGCTTCATCGGTGAAGGTGGACGCGCCGGGCACGGCGACCATGGCTTTGTATTTGGCGCCATTATCTGCGGGTGTTAGGAATCCAGTCGTGTAGGAACTACCGGTTGCGCCGATAATCGGCTGGTTGTTCCGATACCATTGGATAGAAGCACTGGTGACGTAGGGCGACGTATGTGTCTCAGCCAGGGTGAAGGTTACCAGGCTGCTTTCGGGAACAGTGACGCTCTGAGGTTGTTGCGTGATGGTCACGCTTGCGCCGCCCGGATCAGCTTGGGTGCTCAGGAAGGCGCCGGGGATGGCGGGCAGACTGCCGGCGGGGGTGGTATCGCCCGCTTTGCGCCATGCCACGCGCCCGTAATCGCCGCCGCTGCCTTCTTTCCACAGCAGTTCGAAATAATACTTCTTGCCGGCCACCAAGGCGACCGGTTCGCTCGTGGTGAAGGTGACGCCATCATCATTGGGAGTTCCTGGCTCCAGGAAACCCTCGCAACAATCGGTTTCCTCGCACACCTTGACCAGGTTCGCCGCGTTGGCATCGGTGCTCAGCCAGAACTCGGACGCATCATCGCTGCTGACAAAAAAGGTGTAGTTCCCACTCTCGGCCGGCGTCAGCCATCCGAGGATTTTACCTCCATATTGCTCGTGAGTATCGTCCGGAAACACGGGGCGGCTGTCGAGTTGAGGCGTGTAACTGACCAGGTGCGGTTTATTCGGATAATCCGCAAAAGTGGTTAGAATCTCCACGGCTGTGCCGTCGGGGCTTGTCTTCCAGTACTGGAAGGTGGCGTAACCCACGCCTTCGACATCGACGCCGGTCTTGACGGTTAGAGGCGCGCTGAAGGCGGACTTGTTGCCGGCGGCGTCGAGGGCGCGAACTTTATAGGTATAGCTGGTATTGGGAGCAACGCTTGAATCAGAATAGGTGACAGGTTCCAGCAAGGTGGCCACCGTTGTCCCATCGCGGTCAATTTCGTAGACCACCCGGCCGGAGTCGTCAGTCGCGGCGTCCCACTCGAGGCCGACGATGTGAGATCCGGTGAATCGGGCCCGCAAATTGGCCGGGACCGAGGGCGGGCTTTGATCGTCGCTCACCACAGTGGTCAGTTTGATATTGTCGATGTGGGTATTTTCGTTTTCGTCACCGGTGCGGGCGGCGAAGACGAGTCGAGCTTTGCTTGGGAAGTAGGTGGTCTGGTATTGATCCAGAATCTTCTCGCCCTTCCAGATCACGGTCAGTTTGCCGGCGGCGTCCAATTCGGCCGAAAACGGCTGCCAGCAAAGGTTCGCCCAAGCCTCGGGGGCATAGGCATCGCCCCCGGCGGCCCAATACGCCGCGTCCCGGGGTCCGGTCTGGAGCGAGTTGATCTCGTTGCACTCGCCATTGCGGACCGGCAGGCCCTTTCGGAGGATTGTTTTATTGTCGATGCGGACGATGATGCCTTCGATATCCGCGCCGTCGGGCAGGGTGTTGCCTGACCAGGTGTCGAAGGAAATCGCCAATCCCGTCGTGCCGCCCGCTTCCGGAACGCCCCCGGCGAAGTTGCCATAAGTGCCGGGATTCTCAATCAGTGGATCGCCCCCGCGCACGAGGCTGATGCTGAAACCATCGGCCGCCCGGGTGCCGGTGGGATTACCGATGCGCAAATCGCACTCAAATTTAAAAGCAGTCACGACTTTTCCGCTATCGAAGTCCGGAAAGGTGATGCCGGCATTCTGACCATCCGTCGAATAGGTCAGAGCCAGAAATCCCCCGGACGCGGGATTGCCGCCCGTGCTGAGCCACGGAGTCGGATTGTTTCCTTGGATTAGCATGTTCGGATCCAGAGATGGATCCGTCGAGAAGTCCCACGTTGCCGAGCCGGCAAACGCCGAGATCCCCATGAAGGCCGAAGTGACGGCCAGGAGGCAACCGAGCAGTTTTCTCGGAGTACGCATACGAGCAGCCTTTCTGATTAATGAGGTGTGCTTTTCAGGGTGAAACCTCTGCCGGCGTGCGGGAAAAGCACTGGACCACCGCCAACAGACTGACAAATACCACAGGGCAGTCCGGTTGACAAAAACACTCCCCTGAAGCCGGATACTTCTGTGGAATTCATAGACGTTATTTAGACAGCTGGATAAAGCGCGGTCAATCTTTAAGGCCGACCGGCACGATGAGGCAGATCCTTGGTTTGGGCTGTATTGACCTTGAACCACGGGTTCCGTTGAGGCACCCTGGAGTGGCATGACACTCTCAAGGCTTACTTCCTGGGGTCAATTCACCGAGAGGGAACACAGGGAGCTGTATCGGCAATGGCAGGCCATGAAACCGGCTCAGGCTGCATGAGAAACTTGAGTGCGCTCGTGATCTTGGGGATGCTGGCGGTGAGCCTGACAGAAGCGCATAGTGCGACGCTGGTGCCGCGCGAGAGTCTTTGGCGGTGGCGGCCGGGCACCAACGAGGCTTCGAATCCCATCAACCTTTGGCGGCAGGTTGACTTTTCCGATAACGAGTTCACCCCGGCGCCCGCGCCGTTTTGGTTCGGGGATGTGTTGCCCCGAGGCACTCGCATCACCGGGATGCAGAACCTCTATTCCTGCATTTTCCTGCGCCGGACCTTTGTGATTACGAACCTCGCCGAGATGGGTGGATTGCGTTTGAGCGCGCTGGTGGATGACGGTTTTGTCGCCTGGATCAACGGGACCGAGGTGTTGCGGGTGAGCATGCCTGGCGCGGCTGGCAGCCCGGTGACGACATCCACACTGGCCAACAACGCAGCCGAACCCGTCGAGTTCACCACCTACGGACTGCCGGCGCCCCCGGTTTATCTTCTGCCGGGAACCAATGTTTTGGCCGTCCAGGTGTTCCAAAGCAGCCGGAGCAGCAGTGACTTGGGATTCGACTGCCAGCTGGAATCGATCCTCACGGAGACGGATCCGCCGACTGTTCGCAGCGTTAGCCCCCCTGCGGGCCGAGTCCACGACTTGAGTGAGATCACCGTCACCTTTAGTGAACCGGTGATGGGAGTGGCTGCCGCACACCTGCTGGTGAATGGAATCGGGGCGTTGGACTTTTCCGAGATTGACAGCGCGACCTATCGGTTCATTTTCGTCCAGCCGCCCTACGGTTTGGTGGACATTACTTGGAGTGCCAACCACAACATCCACGACCAGGCCTTGCCGCCTAACCGCTTCGACGCATCCGGCCCCGGCGCGACCTGGACTTACGAACTCGTGGACCGGACCTCACCCGCGATGGTCGCCACAACGCCGGGCGCGGGCGCGACTGTGCGTGGCCTCACACAAGTGCTGGTGTTGTTCAGCGAACCGGTTTCAGGCGTCGATGCTGCCGATCTCCTGATCAATGGCGCGCCAGCCGTGGAACTGACTGCGATCGCCGCCAGCGAGTTTTTATTCGCCTTTCCCCAACCGCCCCCCGGCATGGTGCGATTTGCATGGGCCAGCGGACATGGAATCGAGGACCGGGCGGTCCCCTCCAATGCTTTTACGGGGGGCCAATGGACCTGCCGTCTCGATCCCAATGCGCCGGAGGCCCGGCCTTATATTAGCGAGTTTACAGCTTCGAATACCCGCGGCCTCGCCGATGAGAACGGCGAATTCGCCGATTGGATCGAGATCTACAATCCGAGCAGCGTGACGGTGAATCTCGAAGGCTGGCACCTTACCGATAACGCCTCACAACCGGATAAATGGCGTTTTCCGTCAACCAACCTCGCCGGAGGCGGATTCCTCGTGGTGTTCGCTTCGGGCAAAGACCGCCGTGTGCCCGGGGCCCGGCTGCATACGAATTTCCAGTTGGGCGCCAACGGCGAGTATCTCGGGTTGATCGGGCCCGATGGTCTCACGCCTGTTTCCGAGTATGCGCCGGCCTTTCCCCGTCAGGTGCCGGATGTTTCTTACGGAGTTGCGCAGTCGGGTTCACCACCGGAATACACCACCAGTATCACCGCGCTCTACTTTACCGCGCCCACTCCGGGAACCGTCAACTCCGGCGGATCCACTCTGCCGGGCCCCGTCATCGAAGACGTCCGACACACGCCCACCGTGCCTCTGGACCATGAAGACCTTGTAGTCACGGCGCGTGTTCTGCCGTCCTTTGGCGCTGTCGGCAATGTGACGATGCGTTATCGAGTCATGTTTGGAACAGAACTCACAACCGCAATGCTGGACGACGGCGCGCATGGAGATGGAGAGGCTGGCGACGGGGTATACGGCGCGGTCATTCCCGAGAACCTCTCGACCCATGGCCAGATGATTCGATATCTCATCGCCGCAGTGGACGCGAACGGTCGCGCGTCGCGCTGGCCGCTCTTCACTCAGCCCGCGTCCACCGAGGAGTATCTGGGCACGATTGTTGCGCCCACCAACGTCACCAGCCGGCTCCCCGTTTTCCATCTCTTCGTCGCGCCCGGTCAATTGGCTCGCATTGACACCGAGAGCGGCGGGCGGATCGCGTTTTTCTACGATGGCGAGTTTTATGACAATGTTTACATGGAACTGCGGGGCAATACGTCGGCCGGATTGCCCAAGAAGGCCCACCGCCTTGAATTCAACCGCGGTCACGAGTTGCGTCATGCCGGTCCGGGAGGACGCTCGCGTCGATCCTCGCTTTTGGCTGAATACCTCGATCCCGCCTACCTGCGTCAGCATCTCTGTTTCTGGTTTCTCGATCGGATCGGTGTTCCCGCTCCCTACAACTATCCGGTGCGCGTCCAGATGAACGGCGTGTTTTATCAACTCGCCTTTCACAGCGATGTCATCGGAGCGGAGCAGATGGAACGAATGGGCTATGATTCCAGGGGCGCCCTCTACAAGGCGGTCGGCAATCTGGTGCCCTCTTTCAGCAGCACCGGCGTCTTCCAGAAGCTTGAGCCCGAGAACGACCCCAGCCGGACCGACTATCTGCAACTCGCCAACGGCATCAACGAAAACACCCCCCTCAACGCGCGCCGCGCGGCTGTCTTCGACCTGCTCGATTTGCCCCAGGTCATCAACCATCTCGCCGGATCCCGGTGGTGCGCCGAGAACGATGACGTCTGGGCGAACATGAGTGTTTATCGGGATACCTTTGGAGACGGTCTTTGGCGCTGCATTCCCTTCGATATGAACGCATCGTGGGGCCAGCTCTATGGGGGCAGCAGCCCCCTCGAGGCGACGGTGGACAATTCCAAGAGTCATCCCCTTTATGGAGGTTCCAGCACCGGCGGCAACTACAACCGGCTCTATGATGTGATCGTGACGCTCCCCGATACCCGCCAGATGCTGCTCCGCCGCGAGCGCTCAATCCTGGACCAGATGGTGCGGCCACCCGGGACACCCGCGCCGGAGCTTGTCCTCGAGAACTACATCCTTTCGATGAGCAACCTCATCTCAGCGGAAGCCGCCCTGGACCGGGCTCAGTGGGGATTTTCGCCTTGGGCTCCGGGAAAAACCTTCGCGCAGGGGATCACCGATTTGCTCCAGCAATTTGTGGGTCCGCGTCGAACGCATTGGTATGTGACCCACTGCATCACCAACACCAGTCGGCCTATTGGCATTCGCAACTCAAACAATGCTGGCATTCCGCTGTCGCAGCCGCCCGATCTCACGTTAGTCCTGGCTGATGTGGACTTCAACCCGGCGGGCGGGATCCAGGAGCAGGAATACCTTTGTCTCAGCAACACCGCCCCCTACGCGGTGGACCTCACCGGCTGGTCGCTGGGGGGAGGCATCCGTTTCACATTCGCGCCAGGGACCGTCATCCCATCCAACAGTGTGGCCTACCTTTCCCCCAATCCGCGCGCTTTCCGGTCCCGATCGACAGGTCCTCGCGGCGGTCAAGGCCTGTTCGTGCTGGGTCCCTATCAAGGCCAGCTCTCCGCGCGCGGCGAAACCCTGACGGTGGCGAATCCGGAGGGACAAATCCTTGGAACGTTCCGCTACGACGGCGCGCCCAGCGTCGCCCAGCAGTTCCTGCGCGTTACCGAAATCATGTACCATCCAGCCGCGCTCGCAGGCAGCGCGATCCCCGCCGACGAATTTGAGTACATCGAACTCCAGAACCTTTCTCCGACCAGCACGATGGATCTGAATGGCGTCCGGCTGGTGGATGGCATCGAGTTCCAGTTCCCCAGCGTGCAGCTCGCGCCCGGAGCTCGGATTCTGTTGGCGAAGAATCCCATCGCTTTCGCCGCTCGTTACGGGGAAGGTCTGCCTCTGGCCGGTCCATTCACGGGTAACCTGGACAACGCCGGCGAACGCATCCGTCTTCTCGACGCGAGCAACGAGGAGATACTCGACTTCTCCTATGAGGACGACTGGCATCCCCTGACTGATGGGCACGGTTTCTCGCTGGTTGTGGTGGAGGAGAATGCCGATCCGGATGCCTGGAACCGGGCTGGTCAGTGGCGGGCCAGCAGCGCAATCTTCGGGTCGCCCGGCCTTTGGGATCCGCCTCCAAAAGTTCTTCCTCCCGTCGTAATCACCGAGGTGCTGACCCGTCCCGAGGCGGCCCCGCAGCGCGATGCCATCGAATTGTTCAATCCCGAAGATCATCCCGCGGACTTGAGCGGTTGGTGGTTGACTGACGACTTCAACGAACCCGCGAAGTTCCGCATCCCCGAGGGCACCGTTCTGCCCGCGCACGGCTACCGCACATTCGACGAATCCGAATTTAATTTTGGAAACAAGGCCTTTGGATTGGGGGCGGATGGCGACGAGGTCTGGCTATTCAGCGCGGATGGCCAAGGCATTCTAACCGGCTATGTTCATGGACACCGTTTTGGCGCCGCCGACGAAGGGATTTCCTTCGGGCGTCTCATGACCAGCGATGGGAAAGAGCACTTCGTCGCCCAGACCGTGCGCACGTTGGGCTCGGACAACTCGGGCCCGCGAGTCGGCCCGCTGGTGATCAACGAAATCATGTATCATCCGCCCGAACCTGGCGCCGCCAATAGGGTGGAGGACGACGAATACATCGAATTGCTGAACTTATCTTCGCAGTCTGTTTCCTTGTTTAACGCGACCCGTCCAGCGAGCACCTGGCGGGTGAACGGCGGTGTTGCTTTTGATTTTCCCACCGGAGTGACGCTGGCCGCCGGGGAACACATCCTGATCGTCCGTCTTGATCCGGACGATCCCGCCATGATATCGGCCTTTCGTTCGCGGTATGGCGTGAAGGCCAATGTTCGCGTCTTCGGTCCCTATTCCGGCCGTCTTAGTGATGCCGAGGATATCTTGGAATTACAGAAACCGACGCTGATGGATTCGAATACCGTGGCCTACGTGCTGATGGACCGGGTGTCCTATCAGGATTCCTCGCCGTGGCCGGCCGGGGCCGATGGTGGAGGATCGTCCCTCCAGCGTCGTGTCCCTGTTGCCTTTGGCGATGAGCCAGCCCATTGGATGGCGGCTTCTCCCACGGCGGGTGCGTCCAACGCGGCCGATCTGGATGGTGATGGCCTGCCGGATTGGTGGGAAACAGAATGCTTCGGCGACACCCGCGCCGAGGCATCCGCCGATTCCGATGCCGACGGCCTCAGCAACCGGGAGGAATATGTCGCGGGCACAAATCCCGCCGACGCCCGCAGCCGCCTATATCTTGCCGCTTTGCGCCTTGCCGCCAGCGTCGTCGTGCGTTTCGAAGCCATGCCTGGCCGGACCTATGTTGTCCAATACACCGACTCGCTGGACGCCGCATCCTGGCAAAAGCTGGCCGATGTTCCAGCCCGCAGCGTTCGGGAAGTCGTCCAACTCTCTGATCCCGATCATGCGCCACACCGGTTCTATCGTCTCATTCTTCCTTAACAATCACCGTGTCCTGGCCGGGCTCTTGTCTCCGGGAGTTGAATGGGCAGCCAAGGCGACAGAGGCAGAATTCTCCACTGTCGGGCCACGAAACCGCGCGACGAGGGCGGTCAACGCCAGCATCGCGCCGAGCACGCAGACGATGGTTGCGCCGATGGGCAGGTCCAGCTTGGGCGTTACATAGAGCCCGATCAGACTGCCGAGCGTGGCCACAGCCCAGCCAGTGGCCAGACGCGCCTTCCAGGATTCAACCAGATAGTTGGCGCACAGGGCCGGCACAATGAGATACGAGAATGTCATCAGAACGCCCCCCAGGTGAACGAAGCTCGTCACCACAAATCCGAAGAGCACATAAAAAACAAAGTCCCACCACCGCACGCGAATGCCGCCGCGTTGCGCCGTTTCCGGGTCGGATGAGATGGCCAGAAATTTTCCGCGAAAGATATAATGAACCGCTCCCACCACGAGATAAAGGGCGATGGTTTGAAGGACCTCGGCCGGCGGCACCACCAGCAATTCACCCACCAGCGACCGTTGGAGTTCCTCTTTGCCCCCCGCGCTTCCGCTCAGCGTCAGGATCCCCGCGGCAGCCGCCACGACGTAAACCACGCCGATCAGCGCCTCCTGCGGCACCCGGTGATGCCGCGTGCGCGTGAGGGTAAAGACCACAGCCCCCGCCACCGTGAAGCCTGCCGACCACAGGTAACTCTGCCACGAATGGACATCGCATCCAGCCAGCAGTCCAACGCAGGTGCCCAGGGCCGCCACCTGCGCCAGTGCGAGGTCCACGAAAATAATCTGTCGCTGGACGACATGCAGGCCCATGTAAACGAGCAACCAGGGAAGGGTGAGACACGCGATCAGCGGCCACATCATGACAGATAACAGGTCCATGGAATGTTCTTTCCGTTTGGCGAGTCCGGGATAAACCGGGTTACTTCGCCGGATCGGCCAGCGCTTTGGCCACTGAGGTGACGAGGTAATCCATCAACTTGATATAATCGTTCTCGGTGCCCTTGATCCCGCCCGGCAAGTAAGCGACATCGATCACTTTTGCACCTGTGCCGCGCGCAACGGTTTCAGCCGTTCGGCGGTCCAGATAGGGTTCCACGAAAATCACACTCACCTGCTCCTTTTTCATTCGGGCGATGACCTCAGCCAAGTGGGTCGGAGTGGGCGGCAGCCCCGGTTTGGGCTCAAGGAAGAGCGCTATCTTTAGGCCGAAGCGCCGGGCAAAATAGGGCCAGGCATTGTGATAGGCAACCATCTGACGCCCCTGGTAAGGAGCCAGTGTTTTATGCCAGTCGGCCATTTTGACCGCCAACTCGTCGAGGAATTTCTTCAGGTTGGCGCGATAGGTTTCCGCCGATTTCGGATCGATCCTGCAAAAGACATCCGCAAGGTGACTGGCCACGATTCGGGCATTAGCCGGATCTGTCATATAGTGGGGGTTGCCCCTTGCATGAATGTCCCCTTCGGACCGATCCAGCGTCGCGGGCGTTTCCATCATGGGCACATCCTGGTTGCAGACAACGTGCCCGGGAGAGCCGGCGGCAATCCGCGGATTACGCGCTCCCGCCAACAACGACGGGAGCCAGCCCGCCTCCAGTTCCGCCCCGCCTTCGAGGAGCACTTCCGCCCGGTTTAGCTTCAGGATTAAACTGGGCTTGGCATCGACAAAGTGCGGATCCTCGGTGGGCCGCGCCAGAGTTGTGATTTCGACCAGGTCTCCCCCGATGGATTTGGCCACCGCGGCAAAGTCCGGCGTAGTTGCCACCACATTCAACCTGGCCTGGAGGAGAGGGATTACGCTCAGCCAGGCCGCAAATACTGCGAGCGTCAAATTGGGTTTCATAGTCCTCATTTTTTGGGGCGCGGAATTTCGGTCTGTCGGGGCGTCGAAGAATCCGGCTAAAACTTGTGTGCCGCATGCGCGCCGAGGCTCATTTCAAGCTGAAGCCAAACCGAGTGATCCACACCAATTTCTTCCCGGTCGTCGTAGTTATATTGGAGTCGCAGCTTGGAGAACTCGGTCGGAAACCAAGTCAGGTTCGGCGATAGCCGCCATCGGGGGAGACGATGGGGATCATCCCCTAGTACATATTCGTAGTCAGCCTTGTCGGCGCGGGTGACGTAGTCGCACCGGAATGCCGCGATCCAGTTCTTGTGTAACCCCCAGGCGATTTGGGAGTAGAGACCCCAATCGGTCAGGGTCTCCTCCGGCAGATAGGATCCATCGCCGTCTGTCTCGTAAGATCCATCGAAAGTGGATCCTGCCTGGTAACGTTGCAGCATAACCTCGGTCTGCCACGCCACAAAGGGGAACCCTCCATGATGGTTGGATGGCTTCCATTTCCAGAACAGGTCGATGCCATAAATCTGCGTGTCGGTATCGGCTCCCGATCCGTTGGGTCCAAACCCGGCTGAAGCGCCCGCCATTACTGTTTGCGTATCGGACAGGTCGAATGATGCCGCATAACGTGGGGTGAATAGCAGGTCGCCGATTGAGTTCACCTGGCCCCGGCTGACCTGACGGCCGAATAACGGTTCCCCCTCATGATCGTTACGAAAGCTATATGCGGTTTCTCCCTGGCTGTTCTGGACACCCAGGAACACTTCCGAATAAAAGGGGGTGGGCGCCAGCCACGACACGCGCATCCCGGGATTCCGAAGCCCATCCGGTCCGAGAAACCGTCCATTGACGAGTGGCACGTCGACAAACGACCACGAATGGGGATGCTGCGTGTTTAGGCGGCCGAACTCGGTTAAATACTGGCCGGCGCGCACCTGAAGGTTTGCCGGCAAGGCAATTGTTTCCATCCACGCCTCCTCCAGCTCGAAAGATGATTCGCCCTCCGAATCGAGCAGGTAAGCCAGGTTTGCATTTGCGCGGAAGTAGGGATCGACGGCGCCCGCGAAGTTCACCTCAACGCCTTGTATGGTGAATCCGCGCTGATTGGGATCGTGCCCGCCCAATTGGGTTCCGCCCTCGATGTCATCCGCGGTTGAACCGCCAACCGCAAAGGTCCCCACCAATCCAATGTCCATGTAGGCCCTTCCACCGCCAATCCGAATTGGATCGGCGGGCGACCAGCCTTGCTTCTCGATCCCTGGGGTTGGAGGAATACTGGACGCCGCCCCAGGTTCCGGGAGGGCCTGCAACGGAGTTGAAGCCGGCTGAGGTTTGGATTGCCGCAGCGCTTCGATCTGTTTTTGGAGGGCGTCGATTTGTTGACGGTGTTCTCGTTCGGCCCTTTCAAAGGTCTCCCGCAGCTGGAGCAGTTGGTGCCGAAGTTCTTGAACTTGGTCTGGTTGATTTGCCTGCTGGGCCGACGACATCACACCGCTCAGACAAAGGACCGTGCAAACGCTTGTGATAATGCTCCTCTTCATGTTCTTTATAAACTACGGTCACACAACGGATGCAAGAAGCGATACGGGAACCCGCGAAAAACCGGACTCGAAGGCTGAAGGCCGGGAACAGAGGCCGGAGTTCAAAACCCGCTCCCGCATTCAATCATCTCTGGCGTTGGCGTAGGTCTGGTTGACCGACCAGTTGATTTCGTTGTGCGGCAAGTTGTCGTTATTCCATCGGTTGCGCCAGGGATTGTCCTTCTTAGGATCAATGACCGGGGCGCGCTGGGGCGACTCCACGTGTCCGTCGCAGAACAGCAGGTCGGTCCGGTTGTTATGGCGGCTGGACGGCCACTCCGTGTGGGCCGGGGAATTGGCCGTGGGATCCATGTTGGCGTTGAAACTGATACTAGCCGCCTCTCGGAGAGCCCTCACGTCTCCCAGCATGATCATCTGGGATGGCGCGCGAACCATGGAGTCTTTGAGCGGCCCTTGATGCCAGGTGCCGTCAATGTCCCCTCCCATGCCCAGTTGCGGTCTCGCCGTGATGCTCAATCCCCAGTCGTTGATCCCATAGGAAAAACGGGTGCGCTCGCTGATCCCAAACGGATCCCGCTTTCCATCCAGCCCAACGGCCCCGAGTGTCTTGTTATAATTCGTGTCCCAGGCAGCCTCGCGCAAGGCCGCCGGGCACCAAAACGCGGCTCGATTATTGCCCATCAGACTGAACAGGCGCGGGGGCCAGACATAATAGAATCCGCGCACCACCGAGAGGGACCCCGGATACTGGTCGGCCTCGCTCACATACATGGCGGTCGCAATCCCCATCTGCCGCATGTTATTGATACAGCTCGTCTGCTTTGCCTTGGTTTTGGCTTTCGAGAGGGCTGGGAGTAGCATGGACGCCAGAATGGCGATGATGGCAATCACCACCAACAGCTCAATTAAGGTAAAACCCTTGACCTCGATAACGGTCCGCCGCGGCTGTATGTCGTCTCGCATAAAACACCCTCCCTTAAACCTATGCTCCGGGCTTGAAGACTCAAGCCAATTTTGGCGGCTGTAAACACCGCGAATTGCGCGCTGGCCCTGCGGCCGTTATCGAGTCACGCCCGCCCGAAGCATGACCGGGGAGGGAGGCTGTGAAAAGGCTCGATAAGTGCGTCCGGTCCTGGCATCAATGGCCGCATCCTATGAGATGGTCAGCCGAATGGAGATTCGTCCGATGAGATCGCGCACCCAACCCTTATGTCCGAAGCTATGAAAGCCAGCCGTATCCTCTCTCAAGCTTGGGGCGGTCTTTGCTTGCTGGCGGCCGCGCAGAGTCTTTGGGCTCAAACGGTCAGCGTGCCATCCCTGTTGGCCGAGATGACGGATCGCGACGCCGTGGCGCGGTTCCCAAGGCCGTTTTACGAATGCCTGCAGGCCTCCAGCTACAATCGGGCTTCCACCCATCGCGCGCAGCCCAATCAGGACACGACAGGATGGTTTGCCGACAGCGACGGCTTGGGCTTTCTTCGGACCGAGCTGAACGATGGCCGCACGGAATGGGTGATCCTGGAACATCAGGGGCCCGGTTGCCTCACAAAAATTTGGACGCCGAGTTTCTATTACGGATTTGAGGATCGGCGGGGACCGAACATCCGGATTTACCTTGATGGCCAATCGACGCCGGTCCTCGACGAAAGTCTGATCGAGTTGGTCACCGGCAAGGGCTCTTTCAAACCGCCATTCAGCGCGGAGACCGCCCGCGCCGGCAACAGCTATTTCCCCATTCCGTTCGCCCGAAGCTGCAAGGTGACCATGGCCGGTAAACCGTTCTATTACCTGATTAATTACCGCGCTTATGCGGAAGGGACGAGGGTAGAGGCGTTTTCCCGCGCCCTATTCGACGCGGCGAAGCCCGACCTCGATAAAGCCAGCCGGGCGCTCTCCGGCCTTTCGCAGACCCCGGGGATCCGGCGCCGGGAATCGACGAAGCTCGCCTCCGGCGCCCAGTGGGAGGTCCAGCTTCCCGCCGGGCCGGCGGCCTTGCGCGAGTTGCTCGTGAAGTGCCCGGCCGCGGTGATCCACCCGGAGATCCTGCGCTCCGTGGTTCTGACAGCGACTTTCGACGGAGAGGAATCCATCTGGTGTCCCCTGGGCGATTTCTTCTGCGGCGCAGATTCTCTGCATCCCATTCAGACCTGGCAGCGGACTGTTGCCGGCGACGGAACGTTGGCTTCCCGTTGGGTCATGCCTTATCGTGGCACCGCCTCCCTGCGACTGTTGAACCTGGGCAGCGAACCGGTGGACCTCGCGGTGGATACTGACGCCTCCCGTTGGGACTGGGACGATCGTTCGATGCATTTCCACGCGAATTGGCGTCCGGACGACGTGGTCCATGGCACACCGTTTCAGGACTGGAACTTCATCGATATCCGCGGCCAGGGCGTCTTGGTCGGTGATGCCTGGACGGTTCTGAATCCTCAGGGCAGCTGGTGGGGCGAGGGCGATGAGAAGATTTATGTGGATGACGCCTGGGATAAAGGTTTCCCGACTCATTTTGGAACGGGGACCGAGGATTACTACGGTTGGGCCGGCGGAGAGGTTCCCACGCGTCGGGACGAGTTTAGCGTCCCCTTTTTGGCCAATGCGCGAGTTGGCGGATTGGACGGCCGGACGACCGGCTACAACATCTGCACGCGCACCCGGAGCTTGGACGCGATCCCGTTCCATCGGCGCCTCGTTTTTGACATGGAATCTTCCTTTGGCACCGACATCCGGAATCCGTGGAATTTGCTGGGCTACTCGGCGGTGACATTCTGGTACGCCAAGCCCGGCGCTTCGCACAACCGTCCGCCCCGTCCGGTCGAGGCTGCCCGTCCAATCCTGGCATTAGCCGAACTTCAAACCAAAGCGGATGCGATTGCGGCCACCCTCCGGCAGAGCGATAGCGAGGCCGCGGTCGTCTTCACCGAATCGCGTGATTTTCCAATACGTCGCGGGCAATGGCCTTCGACGAGTTCGCTCACTCGCAGGCAGGCGGCGAAATCGGCGTTTACCGGCCAGGCCCGGCCCGGGGAATTTTTCGTCTTTCAACTGGGCGTGTATGCCTTGAAGGACACCGGCCCGCTGTCGGTGACGTTCCAGGAACTTCGTGGCGAAACCGGATCGATCCCGGCGGCCGCTCTGCGCTGCCTGAATCTGGGCGGAACCAATTGCTTGGGGCAGCCTTTTGCCAAGTCAATCGAGGTCAGGCAAGGCCAGTTGCGGCCTTTGTGGATTGGAGTGGCGGTGCCTCCCACCGCGCGGGGCGTTTTTACAGGAACCGCCCAACTCCAGGTCGGGCCGGGCAACCCAGTGCCCGTGAGCATTGACCTGCGGGTGGAAGGCTCGCCCCTGGCCGATTGCGGCGATTCTGTTGCCACGAACTTGTCGCGGCTTCGTTGGCTCGATTCCACAGTCGGCAGCGAGCCCACCCTGACACGGCCTTTTACCGCGCTGCGGGTGAATGGCCGATCAATCAAGGTGTTAGGACGTGAGTTTGAGTTGGGTGATGATGGATTGCCCGCGCGCATGGCCAGTTTTTTTTCGCCCGCAAACACGAGGATCGGGACGTCGCCGAGGGAAGTGCTGTCCAGGCCGATGGCGTTCGTGGTGGAAACCGGCGCGGGACCTGTCGGTTGGGAAAGCGTTTTCGGAGCGTTGAAACACAGCGATCTCGAGGCAACCTGGACATCGATCGGCCGCGGGAACGGTCTGAGCGCCGAGGTTTCAGGCAGAGTTGATTACACCGGTTCCGGTGAGGTGCGCATTCACCTCCGCGCCGAGCGCGATCTGGATCTGAAAGATGCCCGGCTCGAATTCAGTCTTTACCAGGAGGTGGCCCGTTATTTCATGGGCCTGAATCGCCCGGGAGGAGGCCGCCCCGAAACCGTCAACTGGAAATGGGATGTCACCCGGCATCAGGATTGTTTCTGGCTGGGGGATGTCAACGCGGGTCTGATGCTCCGCTTGAAAGACCAGGATTACCTCCGCCCTCTGGTCAACATCTACTATTCCTTTCGCCCGCTGCGGTTGCCCGAGTCCTGGGGGAACGCGGGTCGAGGCGGGGTGGATGTCGGGCCCGTCCAGGGGGACGGCGTCCCGGTTCGCGCCTACGGCGGTCCGCGCGCTTTGAAAAGGGGGGACTCGCTGGATTTCGTGTTCGAACTTTACTTCACGCCCTTCCGCGCTCTTGACACGGAGCAACAGTGGGCGGTGCGTTTTACTCACCTGGGCGGACCGGGCCGGCAACCGATTGACGATGCCCTGGCCGCAGCCGATGTCCGCCGCGGCCCCAATGTCCTCAACGTTCACCACGCCAGTTACTATTGCCCTTATATCAACTATCCTTACAGCGACGACTCTTTCCCGGCATTCCGCGATCTTGTCAAGCGCGCGCACGACAAAGGTATTCGGTTGCGGGTCTATTACACCACGCGTGAGATCACGCAGAACATGCCGGAATTGACCGCTCTGCATTCCTTCGATGGGGAGCTCATTCTGCCCGGCCCGGGCAGGGAGGCGCGCACACTGATCCATCCACACGGCCCCCACGGCTGGCTGACGGAAAATCTCCGGGAACATTTCCTCCCGGCGTGGGAAGCCCAGGTGGGCCCCCCCTATGCAGACTTGGATTTGTCCGTAATCACCACGCCCGATTCGCGCTGGAACAACTTCTACCTGGAAGGCGTGCGGTGGTTGTCCGAGAAGTCGGATTTCGATGGCATGTACATCGATGACACAGCCCTGGACGCGACCAGCCTGCGCCGCGCCCGGCGCATTCTCGACTCGCGTCCCGGCCGGTTCATCGATCTTCACAGTTGGAACCATTTCAACCGCTGGGCCGGGTTTGCGAACAACCTGACCCTCTACATGGAAATCCTGCCCTACCTGGACCGCCTCTGGCTCGGGGAAGGCTTCAATGCAAGCGAGGTGTCGCCCGACTTTTGGCTCGTTGAAATGTCGGGCCTGCCGTTTGGTGTCATGAGTGAGATGCTCGATGGCGCGCACCCGTGGCGCGGCATGGTCTTTGGCGAAACCGCCCGGTTGCCGTGGTCCGGAGACCCCCGCGGTCTGTGGAAAGTCTGGGATGAATTTGGCATCCAGGGAACCGAGTATCTGCCTTACTTCATCGAGGATTGTCCCGTGCGGACAGACAACCCCCAGGTGCTCGCCTCGGTCTACCGCAGACAGGGCCGCAGTTTTCTGGCCATTGCCAGCTGGGCAGCGGAAGAACAACAAGTTCGATTAACGATGGATTGGAAGGCCCTCGGGCTCAATCCAGCGCGCGCCGCGCTGTACGCTCCGCCCATCGCGAAGATGCAAACTGAAAAGCTTTGGAACCCCGGCGAGCCGATCCCAGTCGCCTCCCAGCGTGGCTGGTTTCTTGTGCTCGATGAAGTCGAGCGCCGGCCTGCGGGAAATTCACCCCCCCCATAACAAAAGAATCATTGAGTGATCCATGCGCCTTCTTAAAAAACTCGGGGCGCTCCGTAATTCTCTATGAACACAACTCGACACTTGGCATCACGGCGGCAGTTTCTGGCTCGGTCCTTGACCGCAACCGCGGCCATGAATCTGGTGGCCTGGGGTGTGATTCCCAGACAGTCGATTGCGGCTGAAGCCCCTTCCTCCGTCAAGGACAATGGTTATCGCGGCATCTGGTTTACGCTCGGACAGAAGTCAGAACACGGAGACAAATACTCCGGCGGCCTGGGCACCTACACCGCCAACCACGTGCCGATGGCCATCTACGCGAAAGAAGCGGACAAGACATTCTTTGTGTATGGCGGCGCCAAACAAGGACGGCGGCACCTGCTGGCCATGGCTTCCTATTACGATCACCGCCGCCACGTCGTGCCGCGTCCGACCATCGTGCACGATAAACAGGGGGTCAACGATCCTCATGACAATCCCAGCTTGTGCCTCGATGGAAACGGCCATCTTTGGGTCTTCGTCAGCGGTCGCGCCAGGCAGCGTCCCGGACTGATCTATCGAAGTCTGAAGCCCTACAGCACGGACGATTTCGAGCTGGTTGCCGAGCGCGAGTTCACTTACCCGCAACCGCGCTGGTTCGACGGCCAGGGATTTCTCTTTCTCTTCACAAAGTACACCAAGGGCCGTGAGCTTTACTCCAGCACCAGCCCCGATGGGCGATCCTGGACACCCGACCGCAAGTTTGCCGGCATGGGAGGGCACTATCAGACGAGCCATCTCATCCGCCACCGCGTGATCACCGCCTTCAATATGCACCCCGGAGGAAATGTCGATAAACGCACCAATCTTTATTACCTCCAGACCGGTGACTTTGGTAACACTTGGCGTAATGTCCGTGGCGAACCGGTGGAATTGCCCCTGGCAGACGCAGCCAATCCCGCTTTGGTTCGTGATTACCAGTCCGAACACCGTCTGATTTACATCCACGACCTGGACTTGGATCACGACGGCCGTCCGGTGGTTCTCTTTACGGCGAGCGCGGATCATCGGCCCGGACCGGCGGGCGATGCGCGGTGGTGGACGGTGGCGCATTGGCAGGGCGATCGCTGGGAGTTTTCCGAAGTCACACGAGCCAATCACAACTACAGCACCGGCTCGCTCAACGTGGAGGCCGATGGTCCCTGGCGCATCATCGGCCCGACCGAGCGCGGACCGCAGCCCATTGGCTCGGGCGGTGAAGTGGCCATTTGGTCCACGAAAGACTCCGGAAAAACCTGGCGCAAACTCCGGGATGTCACCCGTGGCAGCCCGATAAATCACAACTATGTCCGTCGTCCCCTGAATGCCCATTCCGATTTTTACGCGTTCTGGGCGGATGGTAATCCCGACCAGTTCTCACCCTCCCATCTCTATTTCACCAACCGCGCCGGTAATAAGGTCTGCCGGCTGCCTTATGAAATGCAAGGCGAGTTCGCCGAGCCCATCCTTGTCAAATGAGGACGGATCATGTCGATCGATACCGTCCCCAGCAGCACCGTAAGGCGTGTGAGGGTGTGTGAAGTTCAAAAAGCAGTCAGGACCTACAGACTGCAGAACTGGTTCAGGTAACGCGCGCCTTGGCGGAAGCCTTCTTCCGGCCCGAAGGTGCTGTCTTCGTGCTCGATGCTGAGCACCCCCTTGTAACCAACCTCGCGCAACAAGCCAATGTATCGCCCCCAATTGACGTCCCCGAAGCCCGGGATGGCATATCGCCACCAGCCGCCCCCGGCCGCGCCGGCGTACCACTTGCCGCCCAACACCCCAAAATAGGCCCGTTGTTGATCGTCCACCAGGCAGTCCTTGGCGTGCGTGTGGAAAATCCGCTTGCTGTACTTCGTGACGGGCACCGTGTAATCGCACAGCTGATGCACCAAGTGTGAGGGATCGTAGTTGAAGCCGAAATTGTCGTCCCGGATCGTTTCCATCAGGCAATCGAACGTGTCGAGCCCCTGGAGGTTGGTCTCAAACCAATTCTCGATCGCCACGTTGACGCCTTTCTCTTTGGCATGATCGATAATGGGACGAAAGAGCCCGGGGATCACTTCTCGAATCATTTTGATCTTGCTCATCCCGGGAAGGGGCATGCCGAGATTCATGCACAGCGTCGGCACGCCCAGTTGCGCGGCGGCGTCAATCGTCTTGATCACGATCCTTTGCACCTTATCGGCTTTTCCCGGGGTGGTGATGTTCATGAAATTTGACAGGCTGCTGATCTCGAGCTGGCGCTCGGCCAGCTCCCGTTGGAGGATCTCCACTTGTGCCGGGCCAATGGTCAGAGGATCGATGTGCGGATGTCCGGGCTCGGCCACAACCTCCAGCGCCGCGATATGGCAGCGCTTGGCCAAGTCGAGGACCTCCACGAACGGCAGATCGCGCAAGGGCGCGGTCAGCATGCCGACACGGATGTCTTTTGGTTTCATCGGGGCCGGTGCGATTTCGGATCCCGCGGCGGCTGAAGGTTGGGCCAGAGCGGCCACGCCGACGGAGGCGAGCGACCCCGCGCTCAAGGCGCTGGCGGTTCCTAAAAAAGTCCTGCGTGATAGTGGGTTCATTGCGGCGCATCCTTGGCCATTTTTGCTCCCGAAGCAAGACCAGAAGCCGGCTCACCGTCCTCCGCGCGAACCGGATGATCCGCCGGATCGACAAGGATTGGGGTTACCGCGATCAGCCGGAGGCGCCGGGTGGGCGGGGCTGCCGGTTCGGACGTTGACGACGGCATCGTGCCGATCATGACCACGGTCTGGCCGTGGGTGACCGTGGCGGTGTTCACGACTGGCTTGCGGGTAAATCGCGGCAGGGGAACAAGCCCCGGGACTGGCCCGCCTGGCGGTGCCGAGGCCGAGTCACCCGGTTGGGATGAATTCTGCGCGCCTGGGATGCTTGGATCTCGAGGAGAGGTCGGGTGATCCAAGCTCGCAAACAAGATGAGCTTGATTGCGCGGCCATCGGTGAGCACCTCGGGAATCACGTCGATCGCGATGCCGCCCTCGTTTGATTCGGAGGCGGTTCCTTGCCGGCTTGAGCAGATTTGGACTTGCCGGCCGCTTTCCGTGCTTACACTGGGAAAGGACAGCACCGATACTCCATTCCGTTGTTCGAGAGCCTGGATCACGGCGCGAAATTGCGCCTCGGTAATAATGCCGGTAATCGATGTGGCAAGAGGAACCACGGCAGCACTTGTTTGCTGGTCCTGCAGGGCCTGGGCCTCGGCTAACCCGATTGGGCTGGCTGGGATCTCGTCGTTTTTGGATGCCAGGCCGGGGAACACGCCGCCAGGAGTGGCAGGAACCACCGCGTCCGGATCGGATGGTTCTGGGGACATGTCAGGGGGATTTGAGGGGAACGCCGCGGTTTGGTCGGAGGACGCAGGGGTTGAACCCAGCGTGCCGTTCTCAGTCGGCATACTGCCGAGGAACCAACCAAAGCCCGGGCCGTTGGTGGCTGCCTCTGAGATTTCGATCGCTTTGCTTCTGTCGTGACGCTATAAAAAAGGCGGTTTGATAGAGCCAGCCGACCAGCAGCGTGCCCGGAGGCAAGTCGCGAGCCTTATTGGCGAGGAGGCAAAACACGGCCTGGGTTGCATCCTCGGCGGCCTGGGTATTACCGAGGACACGAAACGCAGTGGAAAACACCAAGCCCAAGTGCCGGTCCATCAGCTCCGAAAAGGCCTGCTCGGAGGCGCCGGTCACGTAATCCTGCAATACTTGCCAGTCGTTCATTGTTTCAAATTATCTATCCCCGCCGAATAGGAAAGCGAACAATCCCCAGACTGCAGGGGTGCTTTAGGGATATGGCCAGGTTGGCTGTATGGCCAGGTTGGCTGATGTGTGGTCTGGGATGGGTTGCGCTTGGGGCGGGCCGGGAGGATCCCACCGCGTTCCCCATCATGACTAACGTCGCGCAATTCCACCATTTCGCGAATCTCGGATACCACGGTGCGCGTCGGATTCAACTCGAGGGTTTGGTGTGCTGGGAGGATGGCGCCGGGCGCCGATTCATTCTCGTTGATGTTTCGGGTGCCTTGTGGGCGCCGAGCTGGAAGGATCTGCAATTGCTGGCGATCGCGCCAGAGCGCTGGGTGGCACAGCCCGTGGTTCCGATCGCCGACTTCCCGCGCCACTCCGGGCTGGTGCGCCTGCGCGGTACCCTCGTCTCCGTGACCGCGAATCGAGTCCTGGTGGTCGAGGATCCGACTGGACGAACGCGGGTTCTATGCATACGGATGCCGTCGGTTACGGTCGATCTTTCCGCGCCCGCCGATCCCTTCGCGCTCGAGACGCGGACGGTGGCCGGCTTAAGGTCATTCGATCCGCACGCCAGCGCTTTCCAACGGGTGAAGGGGGCTGGGCAGATTGTCCACGCCCAACCCGGTTTATACTGTCTGATGGACGGCGCCAATGGCTTGCGGTTTTTACCGAAGCATCCCGCGTCGCTGCCGTTGGGCGCGCTGACCGAGATCCTGGGATTTCCCCGCTCAGGGCTGGATTCTGGCCCGAAAATACTGTTGTTGAAGGTGGGCAGATCCTTCATAGATCAATTGGCCATTCACCAGGGTATTCGTGGCAACAGCAATCCAGTTCCCGGGCAGATCGGCTGCTGCCTCAATCACGAATGGCGCCGAAGTTGGCCCCGTGACTATAAAACTGAATGCTCCTCGCCCCAACGATTGCGGCGACGAAAGGACCAATTCGGCTTCGGAGGCTGACGACGGCTGATTCGGGGTCGTTTCCCGCGAATAAAAGATCTCATCGCCGCCCGCCAGGTTAATGGGCTGCGTGTAGCCGTCTTGGTGGTCGTCGTGCTGATACGTCATTTGGCAGAGCAGGATGGGCAAGAGCTCCACATCGGTTTGGAACCAACCGCGAACCAGGTTGCTCAGCGTGATGCGCCTGACGCGACCGAACATCTGAACCGCTTTTTCCTCGAGGGAACTCAGGACGCTATTTGCGGTTCTTGACGAAATCCCCAGCGTCGTCACCCGCGCTTCCGGGAGTGCCGGGGTCCATTTCACGTGCTTCAATCCCATAATTTCCCCAGTGTCAGGCTGGAGGTCGACGGTCATCCTGGAATTCAGGACGGGCGCCCCTCGGAATAACCGTCTGAAGACAACCCCCTGCATTAACAATTCCTGATGCCCCAGGATATCGGCGCCGGTGTCGCTATTCCGATTCAACGAGCGCACAACGGACTCGCCCAAAACGTCCTGCTGGGATAACTCGACTAACTGACGATTGACCAACAGGTCGGTGGCCAGCTGGATGGCCTCACTGTTTTCCAGACGGCTTAAGGCGGGTGCGGTCGGAAATTGGCGGTAAGTGTAAAAGTGGAGGTCCGTTCGGAAAAAAATGGGTTGGAGGATCGGGACCTCGATGAGGGACAAGGGGGAAAGTCCACTCACGGGATCCTGGCCGGCCTGCCTTTTTCTCAGCGCGTAGGTCATTCTTCCGGGGAATCGCTGACTGTTTCGGGCCGGGGCCGTCGCCAAGTCCGTCCTTGCCGCCACCCAGGCCCGAAGGGCTGAATCGATGCGGATCGAGGCCGTCTGATCTAATGTAAACACGCTGATGGGTTTGGTCAGTTCTCGATGGAGCTCGTTTTCCATTTCTCGCGACACCAGGATTTGTTGGGCGAAAATGGTGTTGCCAAAAAGAGCGGCCAATCCGAAGGAAAGAGCTAGATTAATCCAGGTTTTTTTCATAATCGGGGAGGGATGGGGATTGAGATTCATCGAAGATTGTTTGGCCGAGTTGGAACCCGTCGCGAGCCGGGGCGAGCGTCTTCCCTCCCGGCATCGGGAATGAACAGGTCAATACTCCCAGTATTCCGCATCCAGGAGGTAGTCCGGACTATGATACCATCGGTCTGGGGAGGTGTGCCCGCCATAGGTTTCATTTTGGTGAGGCCGGATATAGAAGACACAACCCAGATTGTCGTGGCCCCAGACCCAGGTGTTTTCATCGTCCGCCGCCTCGAGCCAAGCCCACCGAACGGAAAAACCATCCTCGAGATTCTCCGCGAATTCATCGCTCATCTGATATACGGGAGATTCCCAGTGGCTGTTTTTGAAACCGCCGGCAACATGCAGCCCGGCAAAGGGGCGGCGTTGATGGGGGGTGCACGCCCAGCGCGCCCGCCAATCGCCATCCAGGGAAAGCACACTGCAGCTCTCGAAAACGATGTATTCCAAGTCGCCCCGGCGGCTGTTCGAGGACCAACTTCCCCAACTGCACGCCGTGAGGTCGCAATCCTGACCCGAGGTCATGACGATGAACGAAGCGTTGCCATGGCCTGAAACGAAAGCGAGATCCGCGCTGTCGACAAAGGTCAGATGATCTTCCTGCATGAACCGGCGTTCTCCCCAGTAATACTGGCTGCAAGGCCAGGTGTTGTCGAATTCGTCCTTGAAGTCCCAAACATTACCCTTAAACCGGTCTTCCTCATTCGAGACATACCCCACGAACTCGGCACTGCCGTCCTCATAAGAGTCGGCGAATATATCCTGGGGAAATGCCGCGGCTTGGGCGGTGGGAATTTCATCAAGGATGCAAAACCACTCATGCCATTTTTGGCCCGCACCGAAGGTCGCCCCGGTGGATAAGGCCACATAAACGTCACCGCGGCCGTCGCCAGTCTTTGTGTCATGAGCAAACACGGCGATATCCGTTTTTCCATCGGCATTAAAATCACCCGCCATCGGGATCTCATTGCCGATGCCAAAATAGTCATGCCACTTGTTCCCTTGGCCGGAAAAGGAAGTGCCGGTTGATACGGCAACATAGACATCCCCCGCCGAACCGCGAGTGAACGTTGCCAGATCATCCTTGCCGTCGCCGTTAAAGTCGCCCGCCAACGGGATTTCGTTGCCAATACAGAACCAATCGTGCCATTTGACACCAGGGCCGAATCCCGTCCCGGTCGATAAGGCCACAAAGACATCCCCGCGGGCGGTATTCGCACCCGTGTCCCGGAGCAGGGTGGCCAGGTCATCCTTGCCGTCGCCATTGAAGTCCCCCACCATCGGGATCTCATTGCCGATGCAGAACCAATCGTGCCACTTGAGACCAGCGCCAAAACCAGTGCCGGTGGACAAGGCCACAAACACATCTCCGCGGGCGGTTCCCGCGCCGGCGTCTCGAAGGCATGTGACCACGTCGTCGCGACCGTCGCCATTGAAGTCGCCCACCAGTGGAATCTCATTGCCGACGCAAAACCAATCATGCCACTTCTGGCTTCCCAGGAAACTCGAGCCGGTGGAGACCGACACAGAGACGTCACCCCGGTTCGCGTCCAGGGCTGTGTCGCGAACAAAAGAAATCAGATCGTCCAGGCCATCTCCGTTGAAATCGCCGGTGGACGGGATTTCCTGTCCAATGCAAAAGAAATTGTGCCATCGCCCGCCGGGACCAAAGCTGTAACCGGTTGCGAGCGCGACATAGACATCACCGCGCCCAGCCCCGGTCGCGCTATCTCGGATGAAGGTGATGATATCGTCCCGGCCATCATGGTTGAAGTCGGTGCCGGCAAACGCGCCAGGGACGCCCCCAGCCAACAAAGCCAGGAAAGTGGTCCAGCTCATGCCACAATCCCGCAGACGATTTCTTGGATTCATCATGAACCTCGCTTGGGTCGTTAGGAATGAATGGGAAAGGATTGGCGTGATTATACATCCCAGTCCTTCTCTGTCCATTATGTTTTACCAGACGTTATCTGATCTTTGACTGAGGAGCAACGAAGCCGAGGATTTTCGAAGCGCATTGGGGCCATGAACCGAAGGTAGCGGCCGGCGTCCTCGCCTGCCGTAGAGCCGTGCGTCCCGCGCGGCGGAAAACCAGTGACCAGTGATCAGTCGTCGGTCGCCGAGACGCCGACCTCGACGTCAGGCTGGAGGCCCGACGCTACAGGTCACCGGTTTATGGGAAGACAATGGTCTTGGCCTGTCGGCAGCAGCGACACATTTGCTCCCAATCGGAATTGTAAGTGCAAACTGGGGTGAAAGCTGTAGGTTGTTTGTATCCTTACTAATAAAACGCAAAAGGAGCCTGCCATGAACCTAAAGTCAGTTTTTGTCCTGGGTTTCGTCCTCTCTGGCCTGACTATGGCCCAGGCGGCGTCGTTGGGCACGGCTTTCACTTATCAGGGCCAACTCACCGATGCTGGCGCGCCCGCCAACGGTTATTACGATTTCAAGTTCGCGCTATACGATGCCGTAAGAAACGGTGGCCAGATCGGTCCGACGCTGGCGACGAATGCGGTAAGGGTCAGTGACGGTCTATTTATGATCGCGCTGGATTTCGGTGCTGGCGTGTTTACGGGTGTGGATCGCTGGCTGGAGATCACCGTTCGCACCAATGGTTCCGGGTTGTTTACGATCCTGCGACCGCGTCAACCGCTTTCACCGGTGCCAACGGCCCTTTACGCATTGGGCGCCGGCGTAACGGTCCGGGCGACTACGGCCGACATGGCCTCGGCGATTGCCGCCAACGGCGTCGCCAATGCCAGCCTGCAACCCAACGTCGTTACCAGCGACAAGATTGTCGACGGCACGATTGTCAGCGCTGATATCAGCGCCACGGGCATTGATGGGGGAAAGATCATCGGCGGGGACCTGACTGTGCGGCGGCTCAAGGTGGGAGTCAACCACACCTTAACTGGCGACCTGGCGACCATCGCCGGGGGGCAGAACAACACCGCGAGTGGGATGTTCGCGACGATTGGCGGCGGGTGGAGCCATTCGGCCGTGGGCGCCCAAGCGACGATTGGGGGAGGACAGGGCAACAGCGCGGTTTCAGCTGTGACCGTGGTTTGTGGTGGTTATGGGAATATGGCGCTTGCTCCTGGCGCCTTTGTTGGTGGGGGCGGTTATGATGGCCAGAGCTACAACGGCAATGTGGCCAGTGGCTACGGCTCGGTTGTCGTTGGCGGGGTGGGAAACCGGGCGACTGTCACCGGCGCTTTCGTGGGTGGCGGATCGGGTAACCGGGCGGAATTTCTACATGCGACGGTCGGGGGTGGGGCCGGCAACCGGGCCCTCAGCCGCATGAGCACCGTCGCGGGGGGCGAAGGCAATGCCGCGACCAATGATAATGCCACCGTCGCCGGAGGCCAATACAACACAGCGAGTGGTTATGCCGCCTTTGTCGGTGGGGGGTGGTTCAACCGCGCCACTGGAAACGGGGCTGTGGTTGGCGGGGGAGGCTGGGACGGCCAAACACTCGGCGGCAATCTCGCCAGTGGTGGCGCCTCCACGGTCGCCGGCGGCCTCACCAATACTGCAAGCGCACCTGGCGCTACGGTAGGAGGCGGGTTCCAAAACAAGGCCAGCGCCGATCACGCCACCGTCGCGGGCGGACTCGAAAACAAGGCGGATGGGGCCGAAGCCACCGTTGGCGGTGGTCAATGGAACCAGGCAAATGGTCCCTATGCGACCGTTAGCGGTGGATTCTGGAACACCGTTGGCGGCGGAAGCGCTACCGTAGGGGGCGGTGAGCAAAACTGGGCGTCGGGGACCTGGGCGACCATCCCGGGAGGCACTGAGAACGACGCGGATGGCCTCTGTAGTTTTGCCGCGGGCCGTGGCGCCAAGGCCTTGCACGCCGGCGCCTTTGTCTGGGCCGACTCGGCGAACGCTGACTTTAGTTCCACGCGGGATAACCAATTTAATATCCGCGCCACGGGTGGCCTGCGCATGGACACGGGCATGGCACCGGCCATCTCCTTGAATGCCGCGGATCGGGCCTTACTCGCCTGCGGTTGGGATCCCTTTGCGAGTGGCAAACACGCCGGTCTGGGACGATGGGGCCTGTTCATGGAGCCACACACGCTGGCGCTGGGCATGCCTACCCTCGGTGGCAAAACCGTCCAAGTGGTCCGATACAATGAAGACAGCACCTCTACCTCGCTCGCCACCTTCGATCAATCCGGCAACCTGACCATCGCTGGCGTCCTCGCTGAGCATAGCGATCGCAACGCTAAAGAAAACTTCACGCCCGTGGATAGCCGGGAAGTGCTGGAAAAAGTGGCGGTCCTGCCCATTTCCAAGTGGAACTTCAAGGAGGACGCAACCACGCCCCACCTCGGTCCTATGGCCCAGGATTTCCACGCCGCCTTCGGCCTCGGTTCGGACGATAAACACATCGCTGCGGTGGATGCCAACGGGGTAGCCTTGGCGGCCATCCAGGGCTTGAACCGGAAATTGGAGCAGGCCGTGCTAGCGAAAGAGGCCCAGATCACCGAGCTCACCACCGCTGTGGCCGAGCTCAAGGCGATGGTTCATCACCTCAACGAGAAATTAGTGCGAGGTGGCGCAAGAATGACCGGGCGAAATCCAACGGACCCATCGATGCATTGGGATCCATGACTCGCCGATTGTAAAGTGCACAGGTCAAATAAATTCCATCGTAACTGAACTAAGTTGACTAAGTTGATTCGTCTGCGCTAATTTTCTCCGACATGAAGATGATCACGACGCACGATGCTAAGACCCATCTCTCCCGCTACTTGGCGAAAGTCGAATCCGGCGAGGAATTCTTGATCGCGCGGGGTAAACGTCCAATTGCCCGGCTATCTCCGCTCGATCGATCCCGACATTCAGCTCGAGCGAAAGTTGGGCGCTTGGCTACTGCGCCTTTTCACGTGCCCGAGGAGGCTTTGGCGCCATTGACAAAGGCAGAACTCAAGGATTGGGGCTTGTGAACCTGCTGTTGGACACTTGCGCTTTTCTTTGGCTGGCGGCTGAACCCGACCGGATATCCGCACCTGCCCGAGATGCCATGGACGACGAATCGAATCGGCTTTTCCTGAGCGATGCCACGGTTTGGGAGATCGTGCTGAAGCAACAGACGAGCAAACTGCCCTTGCCGGAAGCCCCGCGAACCTGGATTCCCAAACAGCAGGCGTTTTTCGACCTGCATCGGCAGCCGATCGATTTCGAGTCTCTTTTCCGAAGTGCCGAATTACCGGCGATCCACCGAGATCCATTTGATCGTCTGCTGTGTGCGCAAGCGATTACCCACGATTTCACCCTGTTAACCCCGGACCTTCCATTTCGGAGGTTGGGTGCTGTCACCCTTTGGTAAGGTTCTGTGCAAAATAATTTTCGGAATTAATTTTTGCGCTAAAATCCAACGCTCGTCCAAGCACGAGCGATGGCATTATAATCGTGAGTCCAAAAGGGTGCGTAGGACATATTCAAGACAACGTGGGGATGAAGGTTTTTGGTCATGACCATCTTGCCTGAAGATCCTTTTCGGGGTGCGGCTTCCGGCCAAACAACCGATCCGCCTCCAGAGGTGCCCGATCATAAGCTTCTGCGCTGCATCGGGCGCGGTAGTTACGGAGAGGTGTGGATAGCGCGGAATATCCTGGGAGAATTCCGGGCCGTTAAGATTATTCACCGGCGAACGTTCGATCAGGGTCGCCCTTACGAACGCGAGTTCGAAGGCATCCGCAAATTCGAACCGGTATCGAGGGCGCACCCCAGCCAGTTGAACATCCTGCAAGTTGGACGCAATGATGCCTCAGGATATTTCTATTATGTGATGGAACTGGGCGATGACGTGGGCGTCCAACGGCATGGAGGCATTCCGGATTCCGGAGCGGTTTTCTCTGCGTTGACGCAATCGGTCAATCCTCAACCCGAGTCCTATGTGCCCCACACCCTCAAGGCCGACTTGGATCAAGACCACCGACTGCCCATTGACGCCTGCCTTAAAGTTGGTTTGGCGCTGACGACAGCATTGGAGCATCTGCATGCGCATGGTTTGGTGCACCGGGATGTGAAACCATCCAATATCATCTTCGTGCACGGCGTGCCCAAACTGGCGGATCCGTGGCTGATCGCCAGCATGGACGCCACGATGTCTTCGGTCGGCACGAGTGGTTTTCTGGCGCCCGAGGGGCCGGGCACACCCCAGGCAGACCTCTATAGCCTCGGCAAAGTGTTATATGAGATGAGCATGGAGCGGGATCGTCAGGAATTCCCCAAATTGCCGGCCGATCTGGCCGAATTCGAGGATCCTGGCCGACTGCTTGAGCTCAATGCGATTATTCTTAAGGCCTGTCACACCGACCCGAGCCGACGGTATCAATCCGCGCAGCAAATGGCTGCGGACCTGCTGCTGCTGCAGCGGGGGCATTCGGTCCGGCGGTTGCGTCTGGTCGAGCGCCGACTGGCCATCCTCACCAAGACGGGCCTGATCATCGCTGCCCTGTTGGCCATCGCCGCCGGGCTTTCGTGGCATACCGCGCGGCAGGCGCGGGCGACAGCACGACAGCTCTACGTGGCCGATATGAACCTGGCGCTGCAAGCGTGGGATGGCGGAAACGTCAGCCGCGCGCGTGAACTGTTGGAAGCGCATCGCCAGCGCCAGCTGGATATGCTGGGTTTTGAATGGCGTTACCTGGCAAAACTCTGCCAACAAAGCGACGCCTGGCTGACTTTGCGCGGCCATACGGGAACCGTTTGGACCGTGGCTGTATCTCCGGATGGCAACTTGATTGCCACGGGCAGCAGTGATTGTTCCCTAAGGCTCTGGGACAGCGCCTCTGGCCGGTTGGTGGCCACCTTGTCCGGACACCGGGGTTATGTTCATGCCGTCACCTTTTCCCCGAACGGCCGGTGGCTCGCCTCCGGCAGCCGCGATAATACCGTCAAGATTTGGAACGTCCAATCCCAGGGAGCGGTGACGACGCTGGCTGGCCACACGGATGCCGTCCGGGCTATAGCCTTTGCGCCGGAGGGACGGCAGTTGGTTAGTGGAGGTGAGGATCGCACATTGCGCTGGTGGGATCTCGATCCGCCCCAGGAATCCGCATGCCATGATGCTGGGATCAAGGTGGAGCAGTTGGCCTTCTCTCCTGATGGCGCCTTTCTGGTGTCCACCGATCCAAACGCTGGAATGTTGCGTCTTTGGCGAAGAGCCTCGCGTCGGGTTGCGGCCATGGTCAGTTCACTCGGGTTCGCGCCCGACGGCCGGACGTTGGCCTCGGGCAGTTGGGATAGCACGGTCAGGCTATGGAATCTCCAGGTCTTCCGCGAGGTGGCTACGCTAAAGGCGCACGCGGGGCAGGTTACCCAGGTCGCCTTTGCGCCAGATGGCAGTACCTTGGCCAGCTCCAGCAGTGACGGCACCGTACGCCTGTGGCGCGCGGCGCCCAGTGTTGGGGCCGGATTGCCGCCCTCGGACGATATTCAGTTGCGGAGTCAGTCCGCCAATCCAACAATACGAGTCCAATGATCATTTAGCGGACTGACCCTGACGCCTGCCGCGAAAGAAAGCACCCGGGCCTGCCGCGGGAAATTCCAGCGGGAAGGGGGTCAATTCTTGGTTTTCATCTCATAGGTAATAACCAGCCCGATCGCCGGTTCTTTCGGGAGAGCCCAATTTTTTTCGATTTGCATTGGATTGTTCGAAAGAATCGTGGGTTGCGGATGTTCTTATTTTTGTGGAACAATCGAACAAGGCTATGGCGACAGGATCCAATGCATTTCTCCCCACCCGCGAAAGCCTCCTCAGCCGGCTGAAGGACTGGGAGGATGGCGATAGTTGGCAGAAGTTTTTCGAGACCTATTGGAAGTTGATCTATAACACGGCGCGCAATGCGGGATTGACCGATGCCGAGGCTCAAGACATCGTACAGGAGACGGTCATATCCGTGGCTAAAAACATTGAGGGCTTTAAATATGATCCGACGGTCTGTTCGTTCAAGAGCTGGATGCTGCGGCTGACCCACTGGCGAATCCTCAACCAGTACAAAAAGCGCCAAAAGCCAGGTGATGCCGCCCATCCCCCGTCTCCCCGGGCGCCGTATTTTCTCCCAACCTCATCCGGCGGCAATCCTGACCGGACGTCCACCATGGAGAGAATTCCTGATCCCGCCGGGTTTGATCTCGAAACGATCTGGGACGAGGAGTGGGAAGACCATTTGTTAACCACGGCGATGGAGCGTGTTAAACGCCAGGTTGATCCCGCGCAATTACAGATATTTGACCTCTACTGCGTCGAGTCATGGCCGGCTCAAAAAGTTGCCCAAACGCTCGGCGTCCACATGGGGCGAGTCTACCTCGCGAAACATCGGATCGGGAGGATGCTCAAAAAGGAAATCCGGTTGTTAAAAAACACCCTCGAGTGAGCTAATCACTCGAACAACGGCAGGCTGACAATCTGGTAAAACGCCACGGCATCGGTCACCGTTAGGGCGATAAAATTGCCGCTGACCGGGTTGCCGACATCGACCCAATTGGCCACCAGACTGGCCTTTTTCTGCAACTGATAACGGCCGTGATCACAGTCCCAGCGTAGGGTCACCAGATTCCCCTGTCGGCGAATCGAGGTGATCCGGACGGGTCCCGGTGAGGCGAGTCCGGGGAACGTAGCGAAGTCCGTTGACTCCAGGCCGATCAGGCCTTTTCCATAAAACGCCAGGATGTATCCGGGGAGGAGATCTCGGTCCGCACATCCATAGCGCGCCCACACCCCGATGGCGAGGTCTTCGTAGGAATCGTTATTGAAGTGACCGGCGGCCAGGCTTGTGGGGAGTAGGGCGTTGATGGCGGCACGCAGGTTGGGCAGGGGACCGATGTGGCGAACGTCGACCACGCCGTCTCCCGTCACATCCGCCTGCTGTTGGGGGATGCCCGTGGCCACCAGCAGGTCGCGCATTTCGACCGGTGTCAGGACCGGCCGGCCCTGTGCCTTGAGAAACCCCTGGATACACGCCACAGCCCCAGCCACCATCGGCGTGGCGCCGGACGTGCCGCCGTATCCGGCTGTGTAAAGCTCGTTTGAATTCGCTGCCCAACCCGTGGGGAGAACATTTGATCCTATCCCCGTTGTGGAGATGCTGTCCCCTCGTCCCTGGACATCGACCCGGGTCCCATAGCCGCACCAGTAATGAGGGGCGCGTTCCACCAATGGGAGGAGGAGACAATCTGGATCATATCGCCGGGTGAACCCGAATCTTGGGGACTGACCGGCTCCGACAATAATGGCGCCAGAATCGCGCGCCGACCGGTCGAATTTCCCTTCATACCGATCATCATCAAGATTCATCTCCCCATTGCCAGCCGCTTCACAGAAGATGATGCCCTTCCGCGTTGCGGCTGAAATGGCTTCAAATTCCCACTGCTCCCATTCGATGGGGACGTGGCCATAATTTTTGTGGGCGCATACCGCGGTAGCCGCATCGTTAGTCGGCGCTCCGCTCATATCTCCAGAAATCCAAATGACGTCGCCCGGGTTGAGCATTGACACCGCGTTACTAATGCCCCGGGAGAAGAGGTCCCGCTCATCATCATCGGCTCGTTTGTCCAAAGGTCTTTGAAATCCGACTTGCGCCTGATTCGCGATGCCAGTCACCCCGTAGCCATTGTCGCAAGCGACGATGATGCCCACGGCGCCGGTCTCGTGTTCGTAGTCCGCGGGGGGCAGTGACGGATTCAAAGGGAAGAAGGGGGCGGGCAAATCCTCATGGCTAAAACGATAACTGCCTGTGACATCGAACACTTTGATCCCGGCGCCCCTTCCCCCGGGAAACCGCCAGGCATACCGAGCATCGATCCCGATAGGCGCCGGTTCGAGATAGTCCAGGCAGTTGGTCCCGTTCCAGCAGGAGTAATCGGGCGTGGTGCTCGCCACGTTTTTACAGGAATTCCCTTGAGCTAACAAAACCCACGGGCTGGCGACCAGCGCCCAGGCGGCGAGAAAAGAAAAACGGTTCATAGCCCTCACGGTTGTTATTATCGTCCTATTCATATGAACCGTAGACTGGGGCGAATCTTTCAGCGAATTGACGCTATCCACGCTTCCCCAGATCGCACCTCTTTGCACGGCAAATGGGACGGTCACTTCGTCTTAAGACCGCGCGGGACGTCCAACGTGAGCCGCGCGTCAAAAAACAGTCTTGACAACTGACACATGGATGAACATCGTTGTTTCCGGCCTTTTGGCCACGACACTTGATGCCGGCGGTTGAAGGGCCTGGTGTCCATTGCCAAACCGAGAAACCAACGAATAACACGAACCGGAGGGGGAGATTATGTGTGACCAGTGCACGCGACGCGAGTTTATACAGACCGGCGTGGCCGCCGGGCTGGTGCTTTCCACTGCCAGCCTCAGCTACGCCCGTGCCGGAGAAATGCCGCCGCCTCGATTGCGGCAAAAGGCCCGAATTGGGGTCATTTTCACCGGCGCCCCGGGTCCGGCTGACCGCGGTTGGGGAGCCGACGCCACGCAGTTTGAAGCCATGAAGGCCCGGCTGGCGAAGGCCGAGAAGGACTTGGGCAACATTGAGTTGACCATCGGACAGGCCACGACCTCCGAGCAGACCGCGACCCTCCTGAAACAGTTCGGACCCAAGACGCCCGTGCTCGTCATCAACCTGCAGATCTTCGCCCTGACGCCGGTAGTGCAGCCGATTCTCGACGGCGTGCATCCCATGATCGTGTTCTCTCTCCCGGCGAGTGGTCATGACTGGATGTACGCCCACCGTTGGCAGCGCCAGGGGAGACCGGTGACCCTCTTTCCTACCAGCGACTACAACGAGCTCGAACGCGCCCTGCGCCTGCTCCGAGTCATCCCGTTAATGCGGCAGAGCCGGATTCTGCTTTTCCCGCCGGCTCGAGGGACAAAGCCCGCCCAGACGCCGGAGGAGGTCAAGAAACGACTGGGAACCGAGGTGGTTGCCGTCGAGGAGAAAGCCTTTGGGGAACTCATTGACAGGGCCGACGCTGCCGCCGTTCGAGCCGAGGCCGAACGTTGGACCCGGGGGGCCAAGGAAATCATCGAGCCTGGCGCCGACGACATCAACAAGGCGGCCCGTGTCAGCGTGGCCCTGCAACAGCTCGTCGAGCGGGAACAAGCCCAGGGGCTGGCGATCGGCACCTGCATGGGCTGGCTGCCCAAGGGATTCCCCTGCCTGGGCTTCGCCCGGCTCCGCGACGCGGGCATCCCCGCGGCCTGCGAGGGCGATATGGACTCGCTGTTGACGATGATGCTGTTCCAGTACGTGATCGATCGCGCAGGCTTCCAGGGCAACGCCACGTTCGACACCTCGCGCAATGTGCTGTGGACGGCCCACTGCACCGCCCCATTGAAGATGGAGGGAGTGGGGGGCAAGGAAGCGCCCTACCTCTTGCGCGGGCATTCCGAGGTCGGTGGGAGCGGCTGCGTCCCGGAAGTCCTGTACCGCGTGGGCCAGACTATCACCCGCACCAAGCTGGTGAACCTCGAGACCCTCCTGGCCTCGACCGGCAAGATTGTCGAGGTTCCGACCAAGTCCATCCGCGCCTGCCGGACCCAGATCGTCACCGAAGTCCGCGACGCGGCGACGATGGCCGCCAATTGGAGCAGCGCCATTGACAGCGAAGACGCCATGACCCTCCTGCACCGGGTGGTGTTCTACGATGACCACATGGACACCGCGCGCCATCTCGTCCGCCTGCTCGGTATGAAGTTGGTTGAGGAAGGCTGAGCCGCTTCACCGGGATCTACCCTGGATGGGCTGCTACCGAGCTCAGCGTTGTCACTGACCCTTTCGGGAGAATGCTCTTGCCTGGCGGGCGGGTTTGACGACAGCATCACGGGAAATCGTGACTGTGGACTCAAACCGTGCACGGACGGAGTCGGTTCCCGGCAGGGCTGCTTTAGGGATATGGCTGGGTTGGTTGGTGTGTGGTCTGGGATGGATTGCGCTTGGGGCGGGGCGGGAGGATCCCACCGCGTTCCCTATGATGACCAACGTCGCGCAATTCCATCATTTCGCGAATCTCGGATACCAAGGTGTGCGTCGGATCCAACTCGAGGGTGTGGTGTGCTGGGAGGATGGCACCGGGCGCCGATTCATCCTCGTCGAGGATTCGGGGGCGTTGCGCGTGCAGGCGGGTGACGACGCCCCGCTGGTTCGGGTGGGTGACCGATTGGGCATCGAGGGAATCTGCAGCGCGCGGCGGAGCGGCCCGGGATCGGTGTTGGTGCCTCCTCTCCTCATCGACAACGACAGCCTCCATGATCCTAAAGTGGAACGGGTCGCCCTCCAGCTGAAGGCCGGATTTCAATCCGTTCGTCTCTGCTGGTTCAATAGCCTGGGCGCGGGCATATTGCGGGTCAGTTACTCCGGGCCGGGTTTCGCTCGCCGCTCGATTCCGGACGAGGCGTTGTTTCACCGAGGGGAACCGTCGGGAGGAGGCCCCACCAACTGGGTTCCCGGATTGGTCTATCGCGGGTATGAAGGCGAGTGGAATTTTGTGCCCGATTTCGACCGGGTGCCGCTGGCGACGACCGGTATCGCGGCGAATTTCGACGTCGGGGTGGCCACGCGCAGAGAGAGTGTTGGGCTTGAATTCAGTGGCTATCTGCGCGTGCCGGCGGATGGCCTTTATACCTTCCACCTGGAATCGGATGACGGGAGCCTCCTCTTCCTGGATGATTCGCAGTTGCGGGTGATCCCGCGAGGGAAGGGGCTCATGCCCCTGCCACGCCGTTTGATGACAGGCCAGCCGCTTTCCGAGGACGAGGTCCGATGGTCGGAGATCGAGGGAGAGGTGACCCTGATTCAAAAGGGCGAGAAGATCCAACGGCTTGAGCTCGTATCGGGCAAAGACCATCTGGCGATGGAAGTGGCCGATGGCCACAGTGTTTTCTCGGAAGTTCTATTGGGAAGCCGGCTGCGGGCGACGGGGATTTGCCATGGGAACAGCCAGACAGATCCATCGAGCGTTTCCGGTGCCTTGTGGGTGCCGAGTTGGAAGGATGTGCAACTGCTGACGATCGCGCCAGAGCGCTGGGCCGCTCAGCCCGTGATTCCGATTGCCGATCTCCCGCGCCACTCCGGGCTGGTACGCATGCGCGGCACCCTCGTCTCGGTGAGCTCGAATCGAGTCCTGGTGATCGAGGATCCGACCGGACGAACGCGGGTTCAATGCACACGGATGCCGTCGGTGGCCCCGGGAGACCGGGTTGAAGTCCTGGGCTGGAGTGAAATCGGCTCGGAGGGAACGGTGTTGGAATCGCACCTTCAAGAACCGGTAATTCCGGACACCGGCCAGGAGGCTCCGCTGTTGACCACCATCACACAAGTGCGTCGTCTTAGCGCTGAAGCTGCCCGACGGCGATATCCGGTGAGGATTCAAGGTGTGCTGATCGCTCACTTTGCCAATAGCATGAGCATTGTGGTCCAAGATGCCGACCTGGGAGTGTTCGTTTCGGTGCCATTGGGAGATGTCCGGGGCCGGCTGGAAATCGGCGACCTGTGTGAAGTTCAAGGGGTGACTGAGGCAGGCGCCTTCGCCCCCATGATTACTGCGGAGAAAGTAATTCGCCTGGGTTTGGGGCGGCTTCCGGTCCCGGTCCAGCCGTCAATTGACCAGATTCTCAACGGAAGTCTGGATTCGCAATATGTCGAGATCCAGGGGGTGGTGACCGGGGTCGATGAGAGGGGCGTGCGACTGTTCACCCGAGTGGGGCGTTTGGACATGGACCTGGGGGGCTGGAGTGTGCAGGACTGGCGGCATTATACAGACGCGTTGGTGCGCATCCGAGGTTGCATGCTGGCCGTTTACGATCGAACCACCGGCTTGGTGCGCAGCGGTAGAATCCACATGGAACAGCCGTCGGTTACGGTCGACCTCGCCGCGCCCGCGGATCCCTTCGCGCTCGAGACCCGGACTGTGGCCGGCTTAAGGTCTTTCGATCCACACGCTAGCGCTTTCCAACGGGTGAAGGTGGCTGGGCAGATCGTCCACGCCCAGCCCGGTTTATACTGTCTGATGGACGGCGCCAATGGCTTGCGGTTTTTGCCGAAGCATCCCGCGTCGCTGCCCTTGGGCGCGCTGACCGAGGTCGTGGGATTTCTCGATCTGAGCACGGCCTCGCCGGTGCTCCATGAGGCATTTGTTCGCTGTCGAGAGACAAGTCCCTTGCCGCGGCCCCGGGAGCTGACGGGCACCAACCTGTTGAATGGGGCGCATGACGCCACGCGGGTGCGGGTTGAGTCGATCCTGATTGGCACGAGCCATGAGGCCGGCTTGCAGATCCTGGAGCTGAACACCGGGCTCTTTACCCATACCGCACGGTTGGACACGAACCGGGGATCCGTGGGGCCCATCCCGATCGGGAGCCGGGTGGCGGTAACGGGAGTGTTTCTAGGGGAAGGTGGCAACTGGGCGGTAGGCCGCGATATCCAACGATTTTCATTGGTCCTCAATTCGCCCGAAGACGTTCGAATCCTGGCGAAACCACCCTGGTGGACCCCGCGCCGGTTGCTGGCGATCTTAGGGGTCTTGGGGTTGGTGCTCTTGTTTGCCGTGCTATGGATCTGGGTATTGCGCCGGCAAGTGGAGGAGAGAACCCGATTGCTGGCGCAACAGGTTCGAGCCCGACAACGGGTCGAGCAGCAACGGGCCATCGAGCAGGAGCGCAGCCGGCTGGCTCGAGATCTGCACGACGACTTGGGCGGCGGCTTGACCGAGATCAGCATGTTGGGTTCGCTCGCTGCCGACCCGGTTCTCGGCGCGGAAAAAAAGGCGGGGTATCTCGGTCAGCTGACCGATCGGGCGCGGCAGTTGGTGGGCACGCTGGATGAAATTGTGTGGGCCGTGAATCCGCACTACGATTCGGTGCAGAGTCTGGCCGGCTATTATTCGCTTTACGCCCAACGTTTCCTGGGTCTGGCTTCGATTGCGTGCCAGCTGGAGATGCCCGAGACCCTCCCCGAGTATCCCTTGGAATCCAAGATACGGCATAGCCTGTTTCTCGCCTTAAAGGAAGTCCTGAACAATGTGGTGCGGCATGCCAACGCCACCCAGGTCCGGCTGGGCATGCGGGTGAATGACGGCGAGCTCGTGATCTCGGTTGCGGACAACGGCTGCGGACTCGAAACCGTGCCGGAGGGGCCCGGCCTGGACGGTTTGTCCAATTTGCGGATCCGCATGACCTCGTTGGGAGGACGATGCGAAATCCACAGCCGCCGGGGCGAAGGGACGACCGTGCGATTGGGTTTGCGATTAAAGTGTGGAGATTGAGTCATGATCAAAGTAGCGATTATCGAAGACAACGCGACGGTGCGTGAAGGATTGGAAACCATCGTGAACCTGGCTCCTGAATGCGTCTGCGTCGGCGCCTGGAGCACCGCGGAGGAAGGTCTGCGGATGTTGCGCGAGCCCGGCCCGGATGTGTTGTTAATGGATATTCAACTTCCCAATATGTCGGGGGTGGAGTGCGCCGCACACGTCAAAGCCCGATTGCCCGAAACCCAGATCATCATGGTCACCGTGTATGAGGATCCGGATCGCATTTTTCGAGCCCTGCGGGCGGGGGCCTGCGGTTACATGCTCAAGCGGTCGACCCCCGAGCAGATTGTTGCCGCAATCCGCGAGGTTCACGGAGGAGGCGCGCCCATGACCAGCGAGATTGCCCGGAAGGTCATTGCCCATTTTCGAGAGCCCAGCGCGGCGGCCGAGGCGGTGGAACAACTCTCGGGCCGGGAAAAAGAGGTGCTGGAGTTGGTCGCCGGCGGGTTCAGCAACAAGGAAATCGCGAGCCGACTGGGGGTGAGCGTGGATGCCATTCGGTGGCACCTGAAACACATATACAGCAAGCTCCATGTCCACTCCCGGACCCAAGCGGCATTGCGGTTTCATTCCGGGAACCCCGAGTTGTAGGTGGGCGGGACATTTCGGGAGACACAACTCCTCATTTGGGGAGCTAGGCAGTCGAGGGGCGCATGGCTAGGATGCCATCATTCGACACCGAAGATTTTTAATCTATGAAGGCTCGCCCCGACGAGCCAAGGGAACCATCATGAAATCATCGATGAGGCTCCAAGTGATCCAATGGCGACGGGGATTCACCCTGATCGAACTTCTCGTGGTGATTGCCATCATCGCCATTTTGGCGGGCATGTTGCTCCCCGCCCTGGCCAAGGCCAAGGCCAAAGCCCAAGGCATTTACTGCATGAGCAACCTCAAACAGATCGTCCTGGCTTGGACGATGTATGCGGATGACCACCAGGGCACACTGCCGCCGAACAACCAATGGGGCGTGAACGCGCTCGGGCAGAAAGGGTATGGCTGGGTGGACGGCATGATGGATTTCAACTCCAACAACCGGGACAACACCAACCTTGTGCTGCTCCAGAATTCTCGGCTCGGACCCTATACCCGGAACGTCAGCATCTACAAATGCCCCGGGGATCGAAGCCGGGTAAAAATGGGAGGCCAGGAGTGTTCCCGGGTGCGTTCAGTGGCCATGAACGCCTATGTCGTCGGCGATGGCAGCGAGGATTTCCTGCGTCCCGAGTATCATCGGTACAAGAAGATGAGCGATATTACCACGCCTCCGCCCTGCAATGTTTGGGTCATCATTGATGAACGCGAGGACAGCATCAACGACGCATTTTTCGGCACCTGGCCGCAGCAGCCGGCCACGATTATTGATTGTCCCGCGAGCTACCACAACGGCGCCGGGGATTTGAGTTATGCGGATGGCCACGCCGAAATCCGCAAATGGCGGGATCCGGCTCTGGCGGTGCCGATTAGCCGGGGAACCCCCTTTTCCTCAGGCGGGATCTCACCGCATGATATGCCCTGGCTAAATGACCGCACCACGGCCCTGAAGAAATGACTTGCCGGCCGGGGCACCGTGAACAGCAAACCTCGCGCGGACCCGGCCAGAACCATGGATCTGATTAACCTCAACCGGCAATTGTATCAAACCCGTAAACTCTCAACCCCAATGAAAATGCGAAAACTGTTCCTCCTCGGTTTACCCCTCACCGCATCGACCCGATACCCGTCGAGGCTGCTGGCCTGGACAAGGCTCGTGTGGGGATTGATCCTGGCCGGCCCCTGGCTGGCGGGGGCCGCGGTTCCCACCGAAAGCCTGACCCTGTGGCTCCAAGGCGATGCCGGGATCACTTTCAACGGCGATGCCGTGTCCGCCTGGGCTGATCAATCCGGTCAGGGACATGACGCCACTCAGACGAGTGTGGCGAGCCAGCCGGCGCGGGTGATTACCGGCACGGGCCGGCCGGCTTTGCGCTTCGATGGAGCCAATGATTTTCTCTCCTTTGCCGCCCCCATCAACGGGTTCGATGGGCTGACGATCTTCCTGGTGGCCAACAATCTCTCCGCCGCGCAAAATGGCGGCTCGTCTTACGCGGATTGCCCGGCGATTTTTTGGGATGAAACCGCGAGTTGGGGCTGGGTCTTCTTGAGCCCGTTTCAAAATAATGTGAATTGGAGAATTGGCACCACCACCACCGCCAACAATCATTCGTATCCGCGGCCGGCTTCCATCGGCCAGGCGTATTCGCTCACCACGCTCGTGAAAAACGCGGATGTGGAATCCTTGTATATCGATCGTTCGCTGGCGCTTCAGATCGATTTCAAGAATTACCCCCTGGCGGGCGTGGCGGACAATGGCTATTTGGGGCAGGGCGCGGGCAAATACTTTCACGGCGAGATTCTGGAAGTGCTGGTTTACACCCGAGGGCTTTCCGACACCGAACGCGAGGCGGTGGAGGCCTACCTGCATGAAAAGTATTTCGCGAACCAGCGTCCGACCATCGAGATAACCAGTCCGGCGGCTGGGGCGGCTTTGAGCGCTCCGGCAACCCTGGAAGTGACGGCGAACACCCAGGACGACGGCAGCGTCAGCCAGGTCGAGTTTTACGCCAACGGGATCTGGATTGGCACCGACGACTCGGCGCCCTTCACCGCGACCTGGTCGAATGTGGCGGGGGGCGCGTATGGTCTCACGGCCAAAGCCACAGACAACGCGGGGGCGTGGGCGATGTCGGAGCGGGTGGTGGTGTATGTCAACTATGCCACCCCGGAGGAGGGGCCGGTCTTGAATGGATTGGGGTTGTGGTTCAAAGCGGATGCCGGGATCACGGCGGTGGACGGCAAAGTATCGGCCTGGGCGGATCAATCCGGCCAGGAGCGCCACGCCGTTCAGCCGCTCACTGTTGCCCAGCCGGCGCTGGTGACATCGGGTTTGGGGACTCCCGCGGTGAGTTTCGACGGGTTGGCCAGCCACCTGACCTTCGGCATGCCCATGAATGGCTTGAGCGAACTCACCCTTGTGTTGGTGGCCAATAACACCGTTCCTCAAACCACCGGCGCCGCCGGGGAAGGATCGGCCGCGATTTTCTGGACCGAATCCGATGGCTGGGGCGCGCTCTCGTTGGGTGTGTTTCAAGATTCGGTGACCTGGCGCATCGGCACCACGGTCCCCCAGACCGGCAGCCCGAACTATCCGGGGCCAGCCTACACTCGTCCCGCCTCGGTGAGCCGCGACTATTCGCGGGTCGTGGTCCGCAAGGACCAAACCGAAGAGAGCCTGTATCTTGGCGGAGAGCTGGTGAAAACTGTGAGCGGCAAAGCGGCCACAACAGCAGGCATCGATGAAAACGGCGGGAACCTGGGTCGCGGGGTGTTGAGTGCGGTTTGGACTTATTTCCGTGGCGAAATCTTGGAAGCGCTCGTTTTCACTCGAGCCCTATCCGAGGCGGAATTGGCGGATATGGACGCTTATTTGCGGGCCAAGTATTGGAGCCGGACGCCACCGACGATCACCCTCACCAGCCCCGCGAATTCTACCGCCATCACCTCGCCGGCTGATATCATCGTCACCGCAAACGCCGCTGACGCGGACGGCACGATCGCGAAAGTGGAGTTCTATGACGGCGGCCGATTGATCGGCACGGCGACGAGTTCACCTTACACCTTCACGCTTGCCCAAGCGTCCCAGGGCGCGCACCAGCTGAGCGCCAAAGCCACCGATAACGACGGTCTCTCGAGCTATTCGCTTCCGGTCTTCGTGTTTGCCCACGCGGCGTCCGGCTTCACGCGATTGGATAACTTCGAGAATCGTTCGATCGGTTCCATTCTTTACCAGGGCGATTGGCTGGGTGAATTCGGAAGCGACCGTGTGGTTATGGATCCGACCTCCTTCGCGGGGGGCAACACCAATAATCGGGTGTTGCGTCTGGCGACCGCTAACCAGTCCCTCTCTTTACCCGCGCTGATCCCCGAGGGACAGACCGGCACCTTGTTCTTCCGCGCCGCCTCGACCACTTGGAACCGCGATGACGTGAGCATCGGTTTCTCAGATCAACCCTGTTACGGTTATGCGGCGGCGAGCGATTACGAGGTCCAGGGGGTCCGACGAACCGGAAACGATCTGGGCAACAAGAATATCGGGGTGTATGACGGCACCACAGCGTACACCGAATGCCATCCCTTCCTCTCGGATGTTTGGTACAAGATCTGGGTGGTCGTCGACAACACGGCTGACACATGGCAGATGTTTATTCAGGACGACACCGTTGCCGAGCCCACGGCCGTATCCCATGATGGAATTGAGACCTTCAGTTTTCGCAATGGGACCGATGTCAATCCGCTGATCCGATTCTTCCTCTGGACCCCGCAACAATCGGTCTGGAACGGCGAGGGAGGCGGGTTCTGGCTGGATGACATTTACCTGGCAGAGGGACGGAATCTAAGCGATCCAACCACGGTCACCCCTCCGCCGCCCACGCTGGCCATTGTCAGGAATGGCAATGAGTTGGCCATCTCCTGGCCGGCGGCCTCGGCTGGCTTTGTTCTGGAATCGGCCCTGAGCTTGACGAGTCCGGAATGGTCGTCCGTCCCCAACCCTCCGGTGCCGGCAGGTGACACTATCACCGTCACTGTTACGATCGATGGCGCCGCCAAATATTATCGGCTGAGAAAGTAGCCCGGTCGTTGGTCGCACCAATGCCGTTGAGCGATCGCGCCGGCGCGACGAGTGGCTTTGACAGCCAACTCTCGAGCTCGCGCGATCGCAACACTAAGCTCCGGGATTTGCGGAGAGTGTCTGGGGCGGAAAATTCAGCGATTTACCGGGCCGCGGGTCCGTGTCACAATACGTTTCCATTTATGAAAAATACAATCGTCACCTGGCTGCTTGTGGCCCTTGGGAGCGCCTTGGGTTTGAATGCGGGCTCACCTGGAGAAGGCCAATCCGAAATGGCTCAAAGTCGATCCCTCGCCCCGGCACAAGTCTCCCTCAAGTTTACGCATTTCACCATCGCCAATCCGCTGCCCGGCAAGGAGTGGGGAACGGCCGGAATTCCCCTGGCCGATCTGGATGGTGACGGCGACCTGGATGCCGCGTTGTCGAGGCGGGACGCGCCTGGTTTCTGGTGGTATGAACGCCGGAGCGACGAAATGTGGGTGCAGCATTTGATTAGCAATTCGGCCGATATTCCCCAGGCGCTCGGGGCAACCGCGCTCGATGTGGATAACGACGGCCGAACAGATCTGGTCTTCAGCCATGCCTGGTTTCGGAATCCGGGGACATTGCGAGCCAAGCCGAACAGCGCTTGGACCGCGCACCCCTTTCCTGGCAACGGGCATGATCTGCTGGCAACCGATCTCAATGGAGACAAACGCCAGGATATCGTGGTTTTCGACGGCAACATCCTGGTTTGGTACAATCCGGCCGCGGCGATGGCCAGCAACGTCGTGACGCGCCATGTGGGGCACCATGGCGGAGTGACACCGCTGGGGGTAGGAGATCTGGACGGTGACGGCGATAACGATCTGGTCGTCGCAGGGCAATGGTTTGCCAATCCCGGCCAGGGCATCGGCGATTGGATCTCGCACGCCTGGCCCCATTTGTTGATTCCCAACGCCTCATACGGCACCAGCATTCGGAGCTGGGTTGTCGATCTCGACGCCGACGGCGATCAGGACATTGTTTACAGCGATTGCGACACCGGCATGAGCCATGTCTATTGGGTTCGCAACGAAGGAAAAGGCGCGAACTGGACTCGATTCCCCTTGCCCGATCCGCCCACATCCCCAGGAAGCGTGCCCGGCACGGGTTCCTTTCATTCTCTTGGAGTGGCCGATTTCGACCGCGACGGAGACTTGGACATCTTCGGGGGCGAACAAGAGGATCCCGACACCTATATGTCGGGGCAAGGCAAACTCCCCATGAAACCCAAGGGCCTTAAGGAACGGGGTGTGATCTGGCTCCAATCCGGCGGTCACCCTCCGATGTTCGTGCCGAGGGTGATTCAGGAAGATAATCCCGGCTGGCATGATGCCTGCCTCGGGGACGTGGATGGCGACGGAGACATCGACATTGTCAGCAAGATCTGGAACAAGGACGGTCCAACCTACCATGCCGATTACTGGCGCAACGACACCGTGCCCCTCAAATCAACGGCGCAGCATCGTGAGTTGGGATTCGGTTGCACGGATTGAATACATAAATAAATTGTAATCTAATTCGGGGGCTTCGTTTTACTTTCGTGGGGTCTGTTACTAATAGAACGATACATCAGGCTGTGCCAGACAAGAGAACAGACCACAACCCTAAATGAAGTAGAGCTATGAAAAGCACGACGATCATCAAATCCCTCATGGCAGCAATGCTGCTGAGCGCCGCCACCACGATTCTCAACGCCCAGTCAACGGCCACGACATGTCCGCTTGGGTTTACGCCTGGTTACGGCCGGTCGCTGAATGCCGAGCAAAGGGTTCAGCACCGCGCCGCCGTGCAACAATTAGTCAGCGATCTCCGGCAGAAGAAGGCCCAAGGCACCCTCACCCCGGAGGAGCAGGTCCGGCTGCAGCAATTGGAGCAGCGAGGCGGACCATGCATCACCGGCACCCCCCGGGGGCGCGGAGCCGGTAAAGGCGCCGGGATGGGGAACGGTTATGGTCATGGCCGGCGGCAGGGCCTGCGCAACGGAACCGGGCCCCGAAGCCTGAATGGGACCTGTCCCCTCAATCCATCGACACAGAGCGGCAGCGGTCAATAGATCCGATCGCCTCGATGCGGATGGTGTCCATAAGGTTCCTCATTCGATCCGGTCGGGCCGACTCCATATCCAGGATCGCATTCACGCGGCCGGCGTTTCTCCCGAGTCACGATGTCGAATAACTGCTTGTGTTAAACGTTTAACACGGCTACTTTGACCTCGTGATGTCCCCGTGTTGTTTATCGGTAACTTGTCCGTGTTTGATCTCTTCGCCTGGGGTGGGCGTCGGACGGATGGTTTTTATACCCGCATGCGCCCATGATCACGATTAGGGATGTGGCCAGAAGGGCAGGGGTGTCGACGGCGACAGTTTCCTATGTGCTCAATCAGAAACGCCGGGTGTCCCAGGATATTGCGGCGCGGGTACAAGCCGCTGTGGCGGCGTTGAATTACATCCCGAGCGGCACAGCCAGGAAATTGAAGCGCGGCCGATCCGGGATCATCGGTTTTGTGGCGGACAACATTGCGAATCGCTGTCCGTCTCGGGTGGTGCAAGGTCTGACCGCCGCCGCGGCAATTCATGGATACTCGGTGTTGATCTCGGACCTGCACGACGCTCCGGAAACCGAGCCGCGGGCGCTTGAATTGCTGATGAGGGAACAGGTCGAAGGCCTTGTTTATTGCGGGTTTGGCACTATAGAGGATCAGTTGATAGGAATTCACCGGTCGGGGACTCCCGTGGTGGTGGTGGACAAGCCACCGCGCGGCAAGATCTTGCCCAGTGTGCTGGTCGACAATGCGCGGAGCACCGAACTGGCTTTGAAACATCTCTTGGCGTTGGGGCATCGTCAAATTCGATTTATCAGTGGAGATCCAATTAATCGCAATACCCTGCTCCGGAATGAGGCGTTCAGGAAGTTTTGCCGGAAACACCGGCTTCCTTTCGCCCACCATCATATTCTCATGGGCAGCTATTCGATCCAGCATGGGTATGCCGGCGCCAGTCGATTGCTTGAGGAAGATGCGGGCTTCACGGCGGTTTTCTGCGGAGACGACATGATTGCGTTTGGCGCGATGGCGGGTTTTAGATCCCGAGGGCTGCGCATCCCGGAGGATATCGCGGTGGCCGGTTTTGCGAATGATCCTCTGGCGGGCGTCGTGGATCCCGGATTGACCACCATCCACTATCCGATGGTGGACATGGGGCGGCAGGCGTTTGAGCTTTTTCTTGCATTACGGGACAAAAACAACCGCCCTGTTCTCCACGAGCGGCTTCCTACCCAGCTCATTATCCGCCGTAGCACCGATCCTTCACAACCATGGTATGCACACAGCGAAGTAGAACCTTAAACCCATTTTATGAGCCATTTCTTACTGAAAATCCTCTCGGTCGTAATCCGCCTGACTGCAGGGTCGTTTTGCCTCGTGACTGTTTTATGCGCGACCGCTTTTGCAGGAGCCCCGCCCGTCGCCAGCACTCCCTGGTTTGCGGATGCGTTGGTCGGCATGGAAGTCGGACCGACCGGCGCCCAGTTCGCGGGCGGCAAGCACGCGCCCGACTACGCCCGCAACTTCAACGGGCGCGACATTGTCCAGCGTTGCCTCCAAGCGAACGCGGAGTATCTGGTCCTCTGGGTGCGAGACGGTGATTTCACGTTTCACAATTCAAAACGGCTTCCCAAGCCCGCAAGCTTTGGCGATCGGGATGTGCTGCGTGAGGCGGCGGACGAGGCGCGGCGGCATCGCCTGCCGCTCATTGTTTATTGTCAGCTCCAGTACCCCGCGCACGATTTGCGGCTGAATCCCGACTGGAAAGCCCGCGCCGCCGACGGCAAGCCGATTGACCATTTGGTGTGCTACAATTCCCCTTACACGAACGCGGTGAAAGAACTTCTGGCCGAGATGTGGTCTTACGGCATCTCCGGTTTTCACCTGGACATGGTGGACCAGGGTTTCGGGCCTCCCCATGGCTGTTGGTGTGACAGGTGTCAGAAGTTGTTTGAAGCGGCATATCAGCGTCCGATGCCCAAGGGAGTGAACTGGGAGGACGATGGCTGGGATAAGATGCTCCAATTCCGATACGCCACCAGCGATCGCTTCGAAAAGATGCTCACCGACTCCATTCGGGGCCTTGATCCGCGCGCGACCGTCGATTTCAATTACCACGGTAATCCGCCCTTCTCGTGGGAAGTCGGCCAGACGCCGGTTGTCCATGCTGGCAACGGCGACTTCGTCACCGGCGAGGCGGGCCAGTGGGCCTTTGGCGCCTTGAGCGCCAGTTTTAATGCCGCCTGGTATCGCGCCGCCACGCCCGGAAAGCCCTTCCAGGTGGCTGTCCAGCGCGGAGTGCGGATGTATCATGACCAGACCACGCGCCCGCTTAATGACATGCGCTGGGAAATGTTCACGCTGCTCGCGCACGGCGCGTTCGTGACCATGATTGACAAGACCGCCTACGATGGATGGCTTGATCCCATGGCCTATGACCGCATTGGCGCTGTGCTTGGAGAAGCGCGGGCCAAGCGCGGGCACTTCCGGCAAACGCCGGTGCATGAAGTCGGGATTTACTTCAGCACCCGTACCCGCGACTGGATGGGGCGTGACAAGCCGGCCTATTATTTCCAGAGCGTCCAGGGCGCCCATAAAGCGTGTGTTTATGAACACATCGGTTTCGGGTTTCTATTCGACGAAAACCTGAATCCAGAGGGTTTGAGGCAGTTTCCGATTGTCTGCCTGCCTAACACGGGCATCCTGACTGAGCGTGAAGTGGATCTGTTCCGGCGTTACGTCGAGGAAGGAGGCAATCTGCTGATCACGGGCCAAAGCGGACAGTTCGACCGCATGGGGCGAACGCTGGCACAAAGCGTTCTGAACGAACTGATTGGGGCGAAGGTAAAGGCCCGGCTCGAGGGGGCCGACCATTGGATGCGGTTTGGTCCGGACGCAAATGGGACGAGTGCCGGCAACGCCGGGGCATCGTCAACCCGTGCCGCTTCAACGCTTGCACGGTCCAACGTTTTAACGACGGACCTCCGGCCCGACTGGCCGTTCCTCGTTCAAGGCCCTGCCACAATCTATGAGCCCACCACCGCCACGCCCGTGGGCCAATTGCTCGATTCGCACCGCGCCTCGCTTGCGAACCCGCAGGGTTATAATTCCGACTGGCCTCTCAGCGCGCGCCAGGTTGTCGGACCGGCGGTCTTGGTCAATCACGCGGGCAAAGGCAAGGTCGTCACCTTTGCCGGTTCGCCCGATCTCGCCACGGCGAGCGAGCATCACATCGTCGAGGCGCGCCGGCTTTTCGCCAACGCCGTGCGCCTTTTGAACCCAGTGCCGCGTGTCCTCGTTAGCGCGCCCGCCAACGTCGAGGCGGTGGTGACCGATGATCCAGCCACGCGAACCTTGCGCGTTCACCTGATCGCCTACAATGCCACGCCTCAAACCACGCCCGCCAAGGAGCGCCCCTACGTCTTGCCGGGATTGATCGAAGATGCGCCGATATTCCGGGCGCGTCTCGAATTCCGTGACGGCCTGAGGGGCGCGAAGGCGCTGAATCCCACCACCCAATTAAAAAAGCGCGGGAATCGTGTGGAATTGACCGTCAACGATATTCACGAAGTCATTATATGCAACTACTGATAAGAGCGCCGCGCCGCAAGCCTTTCAAGCTTCTTGGAGGGCTGGTTCTATGGACCATCCTGATGCGCTCGGTTTCATATTAGGTCAATGGGAAGACAACTGGCCTTGTTCGGCAAAATGGAAAAGCGCATGATTCAGGAATCCGTTTATCACAATGTCGGCATCTGGCCCTGGCTCAACCACGCCCATGCCTGGGCGCTGTTCAAACTCGGTGAGAAAGCTGAGGGTATTGATATTCTCAAACGTATGTCGCAGGCAGATCTGGAGATGGCGGGGGACTGCCTTCCGCACGAATACTTGCACGGCGAAACCGGGCAGCAAGCCGGCGTGCCCATGCAAGGATGGAACGTCGCCATGTTTGGCGCGGTTTACTTTGGCCTGAACCAAGGTGCCTCAGCCCCGTAATTGAAACCCATGAACCGGCGCACATTTATCGAGCGGTCGATGATTGCGAGCTCGACACTGTTTTACTTGCCCGACGTGGCGAGCCCGTTGGCTGCTGCAGAGCGAAAACCTTCTGTTCCCAGCCCCCGCACTGAAGTCCGTCGCCATCGTGGTCGGCCGATGTTCTTCCTCGATGGTCAACCCTACACCAAACCGGTGTTCGAAACCTACGTGCCGCGGAAAGAGTACTTTCGGCAGTTCACCGAGGCCGGCACCGATGTCTTTTGCTTCTCGACGAACCTTGGACCCGGCTTCGGCACGCCCACATGGGTTGCACCGGACCAGTGGGACTTCCGAGCGCTGGACGAACTCGCGCATCGGGTGCTCGAATCGAATCCACGCGGTCTATTGCTCCCGCGCCTCTATCTCACCACGCCCGAGTGGTGGATCGAAGCCCATCCGCAAGAATGCCAGGTGCTGGCGCATGGCGGCAAGCACTACCGCCAAGGCATCGGCCACGGGCGCGATGGCAAGGTGTTTCCCTCTCTGGCCTCGCGGAGGTGGCGGGCCGACACCGCCGCCGGGCTGCAAACGGTTATCCGGCATATCCAGGAGTCGGACTACGGGGCTCATGTCTTCGGCTACATGATCACCGGGCTGATGAGCGAGGAGTGGTATCACTGGAGCATTCACAGCGGGGAGCTGAGCGACTCCAGTCCCCATGCCGCGCGCGCCTTTCGCGTTTGGCTCGGGGCGAAGTATCGGTCGGTGGACGCCTTGCGTTGTGCCTGGAACAATTCCTCCGTGGATTTTGATTCAGCAGACGTGCCGTCGCAACCGGCGCGGCAGGCCGGCCGCAACGAACGCACCTTTCGCGATCCGGCCACCGAGATGCCGGTCATCGACTGGTATTTGTTCTACAACGACCTCATACCCGACACAATCGATAGCTTTGCCCGTGCCGCCAAGGAGGCTTGTCACCACCGCAACGTTGTGGGCACGTTCTACTGCTACCTGTTTGAATTTGGCGGCGACCCTGAGTTCGGCCACAACGCGATGGCCAAACTGGCGCAATCGCCGCATCTGGATTTCGTGGCGGTCACCGCCAGCTATTTTGACCGCGAATTGGGCCACGGCGCGGATTACGCCCGCGCGCCCATCACATCCGTCGACCTCCATGGCATACTGTGGTATCACGACAACGACACCGTGTCGTTCCGCTACGACGAAATGAATGCCGGTCGTCAGGATCGCGAAACGGTAGCCCGTTATCGCCGTGAGTTGGGCGTCACCGAAACCCCACAGCATACTATTTGGCAATATCGGCGTGGGGCGGGCTTCGTCCTCGGAAACGGGATCTACCAAGCCTTTTTCGATCTCCACGGGGGATACTTCGATGACCCGGTGCTGATGGCGGAGGTCAAGCGCCTCAACCTGCTGCTTGCCGGTGCCAAGGACCGCGATTGCTCTTCTGTTGCCGAGATTCTTGTTGTGTCGGATGAGACGTCCTGCAGCTATACGACTTTCGAAAGCGGCATGCTTCAGCAGACCCTCCAGCCCGCCCAGGCACAACTCGCGAAACTGGGAGCGCCCCATGATTCCATCCTGGTAGACGACCTCGCCCTGGCCGACTCGAACCGGTACAAGTTCATCATCTTCCTGAACTGCTTCCACTTTGCCGACGCGCAGCGGCAGCTTATCCGGCGCCGGGTGCTGGGCCGCAATCGCACCGTATTGTGGTGCTATGCGCCGGGACTGTTCCACGGGGCGCAGACTTCCGTCGACGCGATGCGAGAGCTGACTGGGATGCGCCTCGCTCTCGCTGCAGAGCCAGATCGGGTGCAGGCGCGAATCAGCCTCAACGAGCGTGGCAAGCGCGTGGCAGGGATCCCCCATCTGTCCCCGGGAGTCGTCGGCCACGAACACGTTTGGGCCCGGCTGATCTCGGTCGTGGACGATTCGGCGGTGGCGTTGGGCACACTGCCGGGGCGGTCTGAAGTGGTGCTGGCGATGAAATCGATGCGTGATTGGACCTCGGTCTACACGTTGAATCCGGTCTTGCCCGCCTCGCTGCTCCGCGCGCTTGCGCGCCGCGAGGCGCTCAAAACCAGTTTGGCGGCGGCCTTCCCGCTCTTGGCCACCGCTGGGGCGATCGCAACCCAACCCACCGAGCCAGCCCGCCGACCCAAGGTGGGCATCGCCACCTTTGGCTTCAACACGCTGAGTAACGCGGACCTCGCCAAGGAACTCGCCGCCGCGGGCATCGGCGCGGTGCAGCTCTTCCTCAGCCAGACCGACAGCAACTTCTGGCGTTACAACCAGCGCAGCGATGTTTCCAGCCTGACCGCCGAGCGCCACAACGCGGTCGTGCTGCTGGAGCCGTTCTTCCGCGGCTTCCTCGCCAGCGCCAAGCGCACGCGGCTCTTCCTCGAAGAGGTCGATTCGCCGCGTCTCCGCGCGCTGCTGGACCCGGCAAACCTGCTCGAGGTGAATGACCTGGAGGAGATGTTCGGTCAGCTCGGGCACCACATCGACTGCCTGCACGCCAAGGACCGCAAGCTGCACGTGGATCGAGGCGTGCCCGCCGGCCAAGGCGACTTGGACTACCGGCGCTTCGTCACGCTGGCGGCGGAGCGCACGCCGCACGCGCCGCTTATCCTCGAGTACGTCGGACCCGCCGACTACCGACAGGCCCTGGCCTATCTGCGCCAGATTCTGCGCCAGACCGGCTTAAGCGAGTCATGAAACTGCCGCACACCACCGCACTGGTCCGGACTGCTGTCGCGCGCGCCCGGAGAAGATCGTCGCGGTTCAGTCCGACGCCGCTCGCCGACTCGTTCATCCACTCACCCAAGAACAACCGCCATGAAGAAGTAACTCCTGTTGGCCGCTGCTGTGGCTGTGGCCGCAGACCCGGATGGCAATGTGTCGCTCCTGGACGCGCCTCCGCTCCTGGACCGCGACCCAACCCGTCCCAACGAGGAATACTTCAAACACGTGGATTACGTAGTGAACCGGGCGAACGAGTTGGTCTGGTGATGGGGTTGGTCACGGCCAAGTCGTGGCACGTTACGGATCACCCGCGGAAGTCGTCTTCCGTGGTTACACACCGCTGCGTCGTGCCAGCGGCCCGGTGCTCTGAGTCATCACGAGAAGATCATTGTGTGCCGCCAGACGCACACTTGCAGGGCGGCCGGGCGAACCCTAGCATCCGGCTATGAACAGGCAAACCATTCGACGAATCAACCGAGCGACGAGCGCTCTGGGGATGGCAGTGTGCCTGGGGTTGAGCAGTGCCATGGTCATCGCCGCGGCGCGGGAGGTCAACACGACGCTGAACCTGCCGGCGGCGCCTCCGAGTTTCGGATATACGTTGACCCCGGCGTTCCCGAGGTTGAACTTCTCGGCCCCCATCGCCCTGGTCTCGCCCCCAGGCGAAACCAATCAGCTCTTCGTGGTCGAACGGGCCGGTCGAATCCAGGTGATCACCAACCTGGTCTCCCCCACCAAGACCCTGTTTTTGGACATCTCCGCCCGGGTCAATACCAGCGGGGAAGGCGGACTGCTGGGACTCGCCTTTCATCCGGGCTACGCGTCGAACGGTTGGTTCTACGTTTACTACACCCTCAATACTTCGACCGCGGCAGGGAACGGATTCCACAATCGCGTCGCCAGGTTCGACCGGTCAACCACCAACTCGTTCCGGGCGTCCCCCACCTCCGAGCGGCTGTTGCTCACCCAGTTCGACGAGGCGTCAAATCACAACGGCGGCGACCTCCATTTTGGACCCGAAGGGTACCTATATGTGGCGCTGGGCGACGAAGGCGGAGGGGGCGACAGCTACCGCAACAGCCGTCGGATCGATCGCGACTTCTTCGCCGCCATCTTGCGTCTGGATGTGGACGAACGCCCCGAAAGCCTCGCGCCCAACCCCCATCCGGCGGTGGCAGGAGGCTACGCCGTTCCGCCCGACAATCCGTTCGTCGGAGCGACCACCTTCAATGGCGCGGCCGTCGATCCTGCCCGTGTCCGCACGGAGTTCTGGGCGGTCGGTCTGCGCAATCCCTGGCGCATGTCCTTCGATCCAGTCACCGGCTGGCTGTATGCGGGCGACGTCGGTCAGGGCGCATGGGAGGAGATCGATCTGATCCGGCGCGGCGGCGATTATGGTTGGAACTACCGCGAGGGGCGGCAGCCGTATGCCGGAACGCCCCCGCCCGGCGTGACGTTCGTCGACCCGATTTGGGCATACCCACACAGTGGGTCGGCGGACCAACGCGGCAACTCGGTCACCGGCGGCGTGGTGTATCGGGGCAACCGCCTTTCGCAAATCTACGGGCACTACGTGTTCGCTGACTTCGGTAGCGGCAACGTCTGGGCGCTCCTCTACGACGGCAACCGCGTCATGAGCCACCAACGACTCACCACTGCTTCCAGTATCGTCGAACTCGGAATCGACCCCGCCAACGGGGATGTGCTGCTCGCCAGCATCAACGGCCCGATCCACCGTCTTACCTACAACTCGACAGCCGTTGGCCCGCCGCTCCCACCCACGCTGACCGAGACGGGCGCCTTCAGCGATCCGCGTAGCTTGAGGCCGAACCCCGGCATCGTTCCCTACGAGGTGAACGCGCCCTTCTGGTCTGACCACGCCCTGAAGACCCGATGGTTCGCGGTGCCCGACACGAACGATTTCCTGCTCTTCCACCCGCAAGACAGTTGGCAGGCGCCGCAAGGCACCGTCTGGATCAAGCACTTTGACCTCGAACTGACCAACGGAATTCCGGCATCACGCCGCCGGCTCGAGACCCGGTTTCTCGTGCGGAACAGTGGCGGCACCTATGGCATCACTTATCGCTGGAATGCGGCCCAGACCGAAGCCCATTTGGTTCCCGAAGAGGGTATGGACGAGACTCTCGTAGTCCAGGATGGTCCAATCTCTCGCGAACAAGTCTGGCGTTACCCGACCCGGAGCGAGTGTCTGGTCTGCCATACTCCCATCGCGGGGCATGCGCTGAGCTTCAATACGCTTCAGCTCAATCGAGACGTCTTCCTTGGCGGGGGCGTCACCAACCAAATCCTCGCCCTCGCCGCCAGCGGTTACTTCACGAACGGGCCCGCAAGCGCTGCCGATCTGCCCGCCTATGCCGACGCCCAGGACACTTCAGCCAGCATTGAATACCGTGCCCGGTCCTACTTGTCCGTCAATTGCGTCCAGTGCCACCAACCGGGTGGCCCGGCTCGCGGCTCCTGGGACGCCCGGTTCACGATCCCGCTCGATCAAGCGGGCATCATCGACGGACTCCTCGAGGATGTGCGGGGCAACCCGGACAACCGGGTGCTCGTGCCCGGCTCGCCCGAACGTTCGATGCTCCTGACTCGCATCTCAAGCCTGGGACCGGGTCAGATGCCGCCCCTGGCGACCTCGGTCGTCAACACCCAGGCAGTGGCCCTGTTGCGGGAGTGGATCGAACCCACCGCCCGATGGACCGGGGTTGCATGGGTCGCTCCCGGCCAACTGGAACTCCGCCTCAGCGCTGTTCCCCGGCGCGCCTACCGAATCGAGCGCTCCGCCGACCTGCGGTCGTGGGAGGATGCCGGCTCGGTGACGACCGACGCAACCGGCCGCGCCATTCAACTCCTGCGGATCCCGCCGGCCGCGGCGCAGTTCTATCGCCTGGTCTACCCGTAAAGAACCTCAAGGGGCCGTATCGCTGGTGCGCGACGACCTATGGAAAACAATCAGTCCCGAAACGGGCCTCACTGGCGTCGCTCCGCTTCGGGCACCGCAGGCGCGGAAATCCGCGGCGGCGCGCTCCGCCCCAGTTCGGGATCGCCCACCAGAAACCGATACATGAGATCGTCCACCAGGGCCGCGTATGCGGAGCCCACCTGGCTGGTGCAGTCGAAGGCATACGCCGTCAAGAACCCCTCGGCAGCCTTGGGACCCTTCGTGCGCATGACCTGCAGTGCGGCTTGCTCGAGGCGGGGTTGGATCTCGACATAGCTGCGTTCGGCGGGATGGATCATCTGCCGCACGGCCTGGATAGTCTTCCGGTACGGCAGGCGGTGGGTCAGGTTGTGAACCAGCCGGAAATTCCATTGCGGCTGGTGACGGTCGATGCGGGTGAAGTTCGCCGGGTGATCCCACTCGTCCGGCAGGTCGCTCACCCCGGCATACAAGGGCACGAAGCAGCTCGTGTCGGCCGGTCCGTAGGCGAACCAAAGGAGATTGCCGATGGCCGCGGGCAGCTCGGCTCGCAACTGGGCGACGAACACGTAACCGCTCGTCGGTGTGCAGATCGCCCGTTCGGGTTTCAGCCGGAGCAGCTCGAACAACTCCGGCGGTCCCCACGGACAGGCCAGCGGGCTGCGCCCCGCCTCGACTTGAAACGCGGGTTGGGATGTGACGTCGAAGTCGGTGCCTTCGTAAGCATCCCGCATCACGTCGATCAACCTGGCCACGGTCAACGGCCGTTCCGGCTTCACGGAGAAGGGGTAGCGATCGATCTGGGAATCGCCCGTGAACTTCAGGCCCAGCGCAGGCCCTGCCAAACTGAGAGCCCTCCACTCACGCAGGGAATTGCTACGGTCGCCCGGCCCACCATAAACGTCGTGCCAGACGAACGGCGTGCCCGGCTTCCAGAAGCCTAGTGCTTCCGCCAGCGAAAAAACGTTGGTCGAAGCGAGGAAGTGTTCGGGATCGTTCAGGTTCACGGTCCCGATCCGGCTGCGGTTCGCGCTGCAGCCGACTTCGCCGTCCGGGATCCGCTGGGCGCACCAGACCCCGCCGGGTCGACCGCTCTCCGGTTTCCAGCCCTCGCCGGGACCGAAGATCTCCATGAGCCAGGCTTCGCGCCCGTCGGCAATCGGCAGCGCCACCCCGGCGCTGGGAGCCCGGTAATAGAGGAAGCCGTACTCCTCGATCATCGCCCCAATCAATTGGATGGCTTCCCGGGCGGTGCGGGCACGGAGCAGGCCGTTCGCGATGAGCGAGGTTGTCCAGTGATTGCTGTTGGGCCCGACACGACCCCGGGAACACGCGAGTCCCTTGCGCATGGGGAGAAACTCGATGGCGATGCAGAGGCCGTGTTCGTTCAGTCCGCCCGTGGTCATGCTCTCCAGGTTCCCGGCGAGGATGAGGCTGCGGAAGGTCTCGCTCACCGGCAGGTTGCCCACGTGGTCGTACCCCTTCCGAAGGTTGTCCTCGTATTCCGCGTAGGTGCTGGGCCGCGGCACGTTCCAATACATCGGCAAACGCGTTCCTGGCGGGTAGGCGCGGGCAGACATCACGTAAACCAGGCCCATCACGTCGCCGTCGCAGGAATGACTCATCATGACGGAGTCATCCGTGGTCGCTCCTCGGCCGGTGAGAATCGTCGAACAACCGCGAGCCGGGGCGGACGGCAAGGTGGCCAGCCCGCACGCCAATCCGACACAGAGGATGCGATTCAGCCAGCGACAGGGGGGACTGCTTCTCTTGGGGTTCATGATCAAGGACGTACTGGACGACCCGGCCGAAGGCAAGCTTCGAAACGAACGGACGCCCCTTCGACCTTGCCACTTCAAAGCCGCCTTGAAATGATCTGCGCATGAGCGTGGTCGAGTTTCAATCGCTGGCTCTGGGCGTGGTCCTACTGACTCACACTACGTTTGCATCCGCTGCGACGCACACCGCGGCCAGTTGCGCCCAACGCGATGTCGAGGCCGCGGTCGCCAAGGCGAGTCCGGGCGACACGGTTCTGATTCCGGCCGGGACGGCCACGTGGAACAACTCAATGTCCCTCCGCAAAGGCATTCGCCTGAAGGGTGCCGGGGGTGGTGGTTTCGTCGGCCACACCCGGACGGCACACTCGATCGGCACGGGAATTAAGGCCTTCGTCACGCCGGCGGGCTTGGATCTCCCGGTCGGGCGCAGGGTGAGGGCCACCCACATCGCCAATGGGACTCGGTTCCTGGAGGGCACGGTGACCTCGTATGCGGGAAAGAACCTGGTGCTGGACGTTTCAGCGACCGGCGGCACCGGCAAACATGAGGCCTGGGTGCTCGCCGTGCCCGCCTCGACGACGATCATCAACCACGCCGCCCACGACTGGAACCGGGCCATGATCGACGTCTTCGAGGATGCTGCCGCCAGCGTCGAGATCAGCGGGATCCGCTTTCACTCCGGCTCGGCCAGGTTCGGGGCGCACCTAAATCTCCACCGCACCCCGGGAGGCAAGCCCGTGATCGTCCACGACTGCTGGTTCACCCACGGGGGTGACATCGGACGCGCCATTCTGGTGATGAACACCCGGGGCCTCTTGTACCGTTGCTCCTTCGACGGCGGCCTCGAAGAGGGTATCCCCGTGCTTCATCACACCGGGATCACCCTCAAGTGGCTCGGAGGCGAGTCCGGCGAATCCTGGAGAACGGCCGACACTATGGGGAGGCGGGATTTAAGCGGGCTGGACAACTTTTATGTCGAGGACTGCTACTTTGCAGGCGCGCAGTCCTTCGATTTCGATGACCACTCGCGCACCGTCGTCCGGCGCTGCGTCTTCAACAACTCGAACCTCGGTTCCCACGGCGCCGAGACCAGCCCCGCGGGGGTGCGGCACTTCGAACTCTACGACAACACCTTTCTCTTCGACGATCTGGGCGGAGAGACTCTGAACCTGAACCGCTGGCTCTGGTTGCGCGGTGGCACCGGCATCATCACCGACAACGTAATGCCCGATATGAAGTCCCGGATGTGGGGCGACTGCGACGAGATCCAGATGATCGTCATGAGTCTGCGCCGCAACTGCCTGCACGCCGGGCACGCCTACCCGGTGCCCCGCCAGGTCGGCCAGGGACACGACGGCACCGGCTACGTCCTCGATCCGCTTTACATTTGGAGCAATCCCGGGAATCCGCGGGTCGGGATCAACGACTACGAACCGGACGAGGTCGGCCGAAACCTCCGGACCGCCGACTACCTGAAACCGGGGCGCGACTACCATGTGGGTGTGGCCAAACCCGGCTATCAGAAGTTCACCTGGCCGCACCCGCTCCGCACCATCGGACCCGGGCCGGATGCGGTGGCTGGCGCCCCAGTGAGATTCGAGTTGCGCGATGTAGACGCCGCGGGCCCGGCCAATCCGTGGACGAAGATCGGCGGCGACCTCGACGGGGATGGCCGGGACGAGCTTATCGTGGGAGGCCAGAAGGGGCCTTTGGTCTGGTACCGCTGGCCCGACTTCAAGCAACACAGGATCGCCGATAGCGGTTGGAACACGGTGAGCGGGGCCGTGGGCGACGTGGATGGGGATGGTGACGTGGACGTACTGCTGGGTGGCACGGTCTGGTTCGAGAATCCCGGTAACCTCCTCGCCACCCCGGACCAATCCTGGAAGCTCCATCGCATCGCCGATGATCCCACCCACGACATCGCCGTCGCCGATTTCAACGGTGATGGTCGGTTGGATGCCGTCACGCGTAATCAATCCGAGTTCGGTGCCCAGTTGGGCAACCGCGTCCGCATTTGGCTGCAGCAGGCGGAGCAACGCTGGCAGGGCGTGGATCTGTCCTGTCCACACGGCGAGGGGCTAGCCGCGGCCGACCTGGACCGCGACAGCGACCCGGACATCGTGATCGGCGGCACGTGGTTCGAGACGATTCGCGCGGGAGATGCCGTGCGCTGGCAGGCGCACGGGTTTGCGGAGTTCCATCGCAATGCCACCGTCGCCGTCGCGGACTTCAATGGGGACAGCCGGCCCGATGTGGCGCTGGCCCCGAGTGAACTGGCGGGGCAGCGATATCGGCTCTCGTGGTTCGAGGCACCGGACGATCCGCGTGCAGGTTCCTGGTGCGAGCACCGGCTGGCCGATCCCGTCGAAGCGGTGGTCCATTCCTTGGCGGCGGCGGACTTCGACCGCGACGGCCAGATGGACATCGCTTTTGCCGAGATGCATCAGGGCGCTGACCCGGATGAAGTGGAGGTCTTGCTGAACCGCGGCCCGGAACACCCCTGGGAGAAAGTCGTCGTGAGCACGACCGGTTCCCACGGACTGCAAGTGCTCGACGTGGATGGCGATGGCGCGCCGGACCTGTTCGGCGCGAACTGGTCCGGACCGCGGCAGAGCGTTCAGTTGTGGCACAACTTGACCGGTTCACGGGGGCGGGTTCCGGCGAGCGGGGCCACGCCGACTGGAGATGCGCGAATCGTGCCACGCGGCCAGCCGCCGCGAATTCTTCCGCCAGGGCGATGACTATTACCGCGCCTTTAATCTCCGAGGCCCTGATGGCGACTGGCAGTCCGGGCCGCTGCCCGACGGGTTTAAGCCGGAGGAACCAGCCAACCAGCGCGCTCTCGAAATCCTTGCCGCCCGGTCTCTGGAAGAAAGTTGTCGTTTGGGCATCGCGGGCATTCAGCCCAAGCAGGAGCGTGGCTCCCTTCGCAAAGGGGCCTATGACTTGGCTCGCATTATCTACCTCAAGCAACAGGCTAAGCTGGATAGACTAGTCGCAGAGGCGGCCAAACATGAGCGCAAGGCAGATGTCTCCCGCAAGCTCAATGATGTCATATCCGGCATTGTCAAAACTTTCTTCGATGACGCGCGCAAGCTGTTCCAGCAGGCCCTGAAGGACTACTTGGACAAGGAAGGCGGCAATGAGGACGCGGCTCTCAAAAACACCGAGTTCGCGAAAAAGGTGGACGTCCTCGCCAGGCCCGCACAACCCAGGGCGGCCTCGCCGGAGAGAACCTAAGAGCTCGCTCAGTTCTTGGCTGATTCAATCCCACGACATGAGTATGCCACGTCTTCACAAATACCGCGACCGCGACGCCTGCTGCGCGCTCACCGCCATTCGCGATGCTGTCGCTACGTCGGAAAAACCGTTTGATTGGCTAGCCCGTCTGCGGCAAGGTACACCTGCAAATGAACGCGATAGAAAAGCAACTCGCCGTCGCGCAGCCGCTTGATGACCGGCACGCGGCCGGACACCACAAAGGTTTGGGATCTCGTCACGCATTTCCGCACAGCAAGTCCAGCAGAGGTCTCTCCATGACATTTTCCTCCGATTCCAAGGTGGATCGACGCTCCTTCCTGGCCACAACCGGCGCAGCCCTGGGGGCAGTGCTCGCCGGCAATCCGCTCGCACACTGCGCGGGAGTTGCCTCCAGCCCGGGTGGGCCAAACAGTAAACCCAAGCCGCGCTGGTTTGAAAGCGCCTGGCGGCGCGCCGTCATCGACATGCACATCCCGGATTGGGATGCGAAGTTCTTGTCGGAGGTCGATCCGGATTCGTACGTCGACCGCCTCCGGACTTCACGGGCGCAGTCCATCGTCCTCTATGCCCAATCTCACACCGGTCTGTTCAACTACCCGACGCGAGTTGGCCAGCAGCATCGCGGATTGCACGGGCGCGACCTTGTCGCCGAGTTGATCGAGCGTTGCCATCGTCACCATATTGCCTGTGTGCTGTATGTCAGCGTGATTCATGACCGCTGGGCCTCCGATCAACACCCCGACTGGCGGATTATCCACCCCAACGGCGGCGAGTTTGGGCGGGGCAGCCGCCACGGCTTCGTCTGTCCCAACTCACCCTACCGCGAATATGTCCGCGCGTGGACCCGCGAAATCGCAGAGCGGTTTGATCTGGACGGCATGCGGTTCGACATGACGTTCTGGACCTGCGTCTGTTACTGCGCTCACTGTCAGGAACGCTGGCGTAAGGAAGTCGGCGGCGAGATGCCGCGCACGGTGGACTGGACGGATGAGCGGTGGGTTACGTTCCAGCGCAAACGCGAGCAGTGGCTGGGCGAGTTTGCGGCGATCTGCACCGGGACCGTCAAAGCAGCGAAGCCCGACGCCACAGTCGAGCACCAGGCGTCCACCTATCCTGGCAGTTGGAATAATGGCGCGAGTTGGCCGCTGGTCGCGCAGAACGACTTTCTCCAGGGTGACTTTTACGGCGACGCATTGCAGGGCTCGTTTGTGCGGAAGATGCTCGAAGACCTGACGCCGAACCGCCCTTTCGGCTATGAAACCAGCTTTTCGGTCAGCCTTCAGGATCATACAGCCCGCAAGTCCGAGGCGCTGCTCGAAACCAAAGCCAGCGCGGCAATTGCCGATGCGGCGGCGTTCATCTTCATTGATGCGATTGATCCCATCGGCACCGTCAACCCTCATGCACACGAGCGGATGGGCCGCATCTTTGACCGCCTTATGCCACGATACGCTGACCTCGGCGGAGAGCGCGTGGCCGACGTGGGCCTGTTCTACAGCCTGGAGTCGCGTTTCGACATGCGCGGCAACGGTCGGTCCGTCGTTGAGGTGGACAACGGCGCGGATACCCACACCCGCAGCACAATGCAGGCGGCCCGGGCGCTGATCGCCCATCATCTGCCGTGGCGCGTTATCACCTGCAAATCCCTCGGCCAGCTTCCGCGTCTGAAGACGCTGGTCCTCTCGAACGTGCATCATATGGATGACGAGGAAATCGCCGCTATCCGCGACTGGGTGAGAACCGGCGGCGCGCTATACGCCAGTGGAGCGACCTCGCTCGTGCGGAAGAATGGCCAGCGCCAGAATGATTTCATGCTGGCTGACCTCTTCGGCGTCTCCCTCGACAAGGCCGATTGGAGCGATCGCGAGCATTACGTGGCGCCCGCGGCGGCGGGGCGGGATTTGTTTCCGGGTTGGGACGCGAAATATCCGGCCTATGTGCGGGGTCCGACCATGGACGTGCGGGTTCACAATCCAGCTACCGTGCTGGCGACGCGGACGCTTCCCTGGCCCACAACAAGCGAACGCCGTTTTTCGAGCATCCACAGCAATCCTCCATGGGTGACCACTGACCATCCTGAGGTGGTCTTCAATCGATACGGCGCAGGCAAGACCCTCTACAGCGCTTCCCTGCAGGAGGAAGTTGAAACACTTCAGGAAAATTTCATCCGGCTCTTGCAACGCTTGAATGACTCGCCCACCTTCGAGGCGCAGGCCCATCCCACCGTGGAGATCAGCCTCTTTTATCAACCAGACCGGCGGCGGCACCTGCTGAACTTGGTCAGCTCCCAACGCGATCTTCCGAACATCCCCTTGGACGGCATCAAAATCCGCCTGCGCCTGCGCCAGCGCGTGCAATCGGTGCGTCCCTTGCCCTCGGGGCGCGCGTTGCGGCTGCGCCGTGAAGGAGACGCCGTGGCCTTCACCGTGCCTCGCTTAAACACACTACTGATGCTCGCTGTCAACCATGCGTGAGTCGATGCACTCAGCCAACGGAACAACGTCTTTCCCATCATCCACTTCATTGACAAATTCGGGCAGGATGCGGTCAGTGATCCAAAGAGTGGGATAAATGGCCAAACCCGTATTGAGATTCCGAGTTGATTCCCCTCCCGGCATTGACATTTAATACCAGTGGGATGCCCATGATACCACAGACACGGGTGCGTCAGGCCATTTGGCGCCAACCGGTGGACCGATTGCCGGTTCAAGTTAACTACACGGACGCAATGGGCCGGAAACTCGCCGCGCATTTGAGGTGTGCGTTGACGGAACTTCCCGCACGCCTGGATAACCATTTGTTGCGCCTGGACCTGAATTGCGAAAAGCGGCTCTCCGCCGACGGAACGGTGAGCTACGACTGGTGGGGGGCAGGATGGCACACGCAATCGGAGGGATACTCCCACGCGCACGCGCCCTTGGGAGTCAACCATGATCTTTCGGCCCTTCAGTGGCCTGACGCGGAGGATCTCCATTTGCTCGACGACGCCCGGCGGCTCCTGAGAGCGGACAATCGGGTGCATTTCGCCGTTCCGAACTTCGGGTTTGCCCTGTTCGAGCGTGCCTGGTCGTTGCGTGGTTTTGATCGATTGCTCATGGATTTGGCCACGGAGCCTGGCTGGGTGGAACAACTCCTGGAAATTATCACCCAGATTCAGGTCCGGTTGGCTCAGCGCTTTGTGGCCCTTGGGGTCAACTGCGGCATTCTAGATCAATACACCTCGTGTGTCGGGCGTTGTGACAACGCGCTGCTGCTGGATTGCCGCGATTTATCGAGCCGTTTAGTCGCCCTCTCCGAGGACCTCCAGATCGTGGTCTGCAATACGAAATTCCAAAGGCAACTTGCAGGATCGGAATACGGTAAACGCCGCGCGCAATGTGAAGAAGGCGCCAGGCTTCTGGGAGTTGGCAGCCTGAGAGAATTGACTCGGCTATCGTTTGAGCAGGCTCAGCACGCGCTTCCCGCCGAGGTGGCCAAACGCTGCCGCTTTATTGTCCAGGAAAATGAACGGGTGCTCCTGATGGCCGGCGCCCTCGAAACGGGTGATCATGGCGCGATTCGCCGCCATTGCGCTGAATCATTTCGAGGCGCCTGTGAGCTCTACGAAATCAGCGTTCCTGCCATGCGCGCGATGATGGAGGCGATCCTGGAAGCCCCCGGAGTTATCGGGGCTCGACAGGCCGGCGCAGGTTTTGGCGGGTGCATGGTCGCGTTTATTGAACAAGGGGCGACCAACGACTTCATCCGCAATGTCATCGAGGGTTATCGACTTCGCACTCAAATTCTGCCCGAGATCCGTGCGGTCAGCGCGGCGACAGGCGCGGGGGTTCTCAGGGAACCAGCCCTTTGAAATCATTGACACCACAACACAATCCCGGCGATGCGCTGTTGTGTCGCGCCGCGGTCGAATCTGGAGTTAATCCGTGATATGCTACCGAGCCCATGAACAATAAAGCGGCCTTTGTCTTTGCGCCCCTCGTTTTGGGAGCGCTTGTCTACACGGCTTCCCTTCAAGCCGCCGAGCTGCAATGTGTGATTAATCCCTCCAAGTCCGGGGCCGAATTTGAAGGCATTGGGGCCGTCAGCGCCGGGGCCTCGACCCGGCTGCTCATCGACTATCCCGAACCGGCCCGAAGCAACATCCTCGACTGGCTGTTTCTCCCGAAATATGGGGCCGGTTTCCAACACCTCAAGGTCGAGGTTGGGGGCGAGATTAACTCAACTGACGGCACGGAACCGACCCATGCGCGGAACCGCGAGGAACTCGACCACCCAAAGCGCGAGTATTTTGAACGGGGCTACGAGTGGTGGCTGATGAAGGAGGCAAAGAGGCGCAACCCGAATATCATTCTTGACTGCCTGCCGTGGGGCGCGCCGGGCTGGATTGGCAACGGCCACTACTGCTCCCAGGACATGGCGGACTATCTCGTTGGTTTCCTTAACGGCGGCAAGCAGTTCCACAACCTCGATATCGGACTGGTGGGTTGCTGGAATGAGAAGGAGGTCACGCCTGACTGGATCAAGCTCCTGCGGCGCACCCTGGATGCCAACGGCCTGAAACATGTCAAAATTGTCGGGGGCGACATGAACGGTCCGCCCAAAGACCAGTGGAAGATTGCCGAACAGGCCGCCGCCGATCCGGAGTTGGCCCAGTGTCTTCATGCGATTGGCGTCCATTATCCCTACGGCGAAGTGCCCCCTTCGGTCGCCAAACTCCGTGCCGCCGGTGTCCGCACCTGGTCGTCCGAACATGGGGAGTGGGATTGGAACACCATGCAGCCGTTTCTCTGGAGGCGCTCGGCGAGCATCAACAATGCCTTCCTCGAACGCGGGCTCACCAAGATCAACTTCTGGAGCCCGATCAGCGCTTACTACGATTGTTTGCCCGCGCCGCGCTCGGGGGTGATCACCGCGAACACTCCCTGGTCGGGCGCGTTCGAGATCGCCCCGACACTCTGGGCAGTCGCACACATCACACAGTTTGCCAAGCCGGGTTGGCGCTTCCTCGATGGCTTGAGCCGAAAGCTTCCCAAAGGCGGCAGCATGGTCGGGTTCATCGCGCCCAATGGCAAAAACTTCTCTCTCGTCATCGAAACTACCGAGGCAAAAGGTGATCAAACTCTGGCACTCCAGTCGGTCGGCGGAATGGCCCCGCAACCCCTGCGGATTTGGCGCTCGGATATGATGGAGCAGTTCATCCCGCAGCCTGACCTGGTCGCCAGCAACGGCGTATGGATGATCACACTGAATCCCAACTGCATCTACTCGATCACCACCACCTCCGGCCAACGTAAAGGTTCCGCGTCGAGTCCACCGCCCTCGCCATTTCTCTTGCCCTACCGTGACGATTTCGAAAGCTACCGACTCAACGGAACCGCCCGTTTCCTTTGCGACATGGGAGGCGCGTTCGAAGTGGTGTCACGCGAGGGCGGGGGACAGTGTCTCCGCCAACAAGTCCATCGCCCGGGCATTGATTGGGCCAAAGCAGGTTATGCCTATTCTGTGATGGGTGACGAGGGCTGGAACAACATCGGCGTGAGCGTTGAGGCAAGCTTCGAGTCGCTGCCCTCGGAGACCCATGCCCGTCGTGAGCGTTTTATCGCCGTTCTGGCCCGGTGGTACCCAGGGGCAACATGGATTCATTTCACGACTGCACAACCGGCCGGCTACTGTTTCCGCCTGTTTGGTGATGGACGTTGGGAACTCACCACCGCCCGCAAGGTCCTCGCTCATGGCGTCGCTTCGGAACCCGATACACGCTGGCACTCGGTCTCTTTGCGATGCCTTGACGACCGGATCATGGCCACATTGGATGGCCAGACCCTGGCCGACCTCCGCGACTCGACTTATCAGCGCGGTTTGGTGGGAATTGCGAGCCGATTCCATCCGGCTCGATTTGACAATGTGCATATAACTCCACCGGTTCCATGAAACATCTTATCACGCGCTGCATGCTGCTGGGCTCGATCCTCGCCTCATGTTATGGGCTTCCGGCGGAACCTCCGCGCCCGAACATACTGTTTTGCTTTGCCGACGATTGGGGTCGCTTCGCCAGCATCTACGCCTCCGTCGAGTCGGGTCCTTCGATCAACCAGGTGCTCAAGACTCCCGTTCTCGACCGGATCGCACGGCGGGGTGTTCTCTTTAAGAACGCCTTTGTCACGGCGCCATCCTGCACTCCGTGTCGCAGTTCGCTCCTCTCGGGACAGTATTTCTGGCGCACCGGACGCGGCGCCATCCTGCAAGGGGCGCAGTGGGATCCAAGCATTCCGAGTTATCCGCTGTTGCTCAGGGATGCGGGCTATCACATGGGCAAGAGTTACAAAGTCTGGAGTCCCGGCAGCCCCGTCGACGCCCCCTACGGCGGCCAGAAACACGCCTACGAAAAAGCCGGACGCGATTTCTGCGACTTCTCCGAAAACGCCACCAAGCTCGTTCGCCAAGGCCTGAGTTTCGAGGCGGCTCGCGATACCATCCTCGGCCAAGTCCGCGACAACTTCGAGGCGTTTCTGGCCGATCGCCAGCCGGGCCGGCCGTTCTGCTACTGGTTTGGTCCCACTCTTACCCACCGCGCTTGGGAGAAAGGCTCCGGGCAGGCCCTGTGGGGCATCAATCCGGATTCACTCAAGGGTAAGCTTCCAAAATTCATGCCCGACGTGCCGGAGGTGCGTGCCGATTTTGCCGATTACCTGGGGGAGATCCAAGCATGGGATGCCGGGGTTGGCGTTCTCCTCCACAAGCTCGAAGTTTCGGGCGAACTCGACCGCACCCTCGTGGTGATTAGCGGCGACCATGGCATGCCGGGAGTCCCTGGCGGAAAATGCAACCTCTACGACTTTGGCGTTGGGGTGGCTCTTATTGCCGCCGGTCCCGGCATCCAGGGAGGCCGGGTTGTGGATGATTTTATTAACTTGATGGATCTGGCGCCCACGTTCCTGGAAGCGGCTGGCGTGGAACCGCCTGAAACAATGACCGGTCAGAGTTTCCTCCATGTGCTTCGCTCCCGAAAAGGAGGAGTCGTGGATCCCGCGCGCAACTTCGTCGTCACCGGCCGGGAGCGCCACGTCGCCTCGGCCCGCGAAGGCCACCGGCCCTATCCCCATCGGGCGTTGCGCACGGCTGAGTTCCTTTATATTCGCAACTTCGAGCCTGACCGCTGGCCCCTGGGCCGTCCCGGTTTTACCGACAAGGCTCAACGCCCCTCTGCCGAAGTGCTCGAACGTAGCACCTATGCCGCGTTTGCTGACATGGACGCCAGCCCCACCAAAGCGTGGCTCGTCGGTCAACAGGACGAATCCCTGTGGCTATGGCACTATCAATATGCCTTCGGAAAGCGTCCCGCGGAGGAGCTTTACGATCTCGAACAGGATCCTGATCAGATCAACAACCTGGCCGCCAACCCTGCCTACGCGGATCGGAAACGCTCTCTGGCGACACAACTGCTGACCGTCTTGCGGGAAACAGGCGATCCTCGCGTGATCGGTGATGGCCAAATGTTCGAACGGCCCCCATTCACCGACGTCGCCACGCCCGCTGCCAATAGCCGCAACCGACCCGCGAAGTAAGGGGGGGCCTCAGGGAGACCATCGGCTCGCGGGCGCCAAATGTTCAAGGCTTGGACAAGCGATAAAACATGTTGCCGACCGAGGCTGGCTCGGTAAAAAAGTAATCGGCCGGACTGGTAAGATACGGCGGCGGAATTTCCGACCATAAGACAGGCATAGCTCCCAGGTTTGTTGTTTTTTGCAGGAACCACGTTATTTCAGTTTGCGGCCAAGATACGACCACAGTGTTGGTCGCTGTTCGCCGGATAGTCAGGGCCGGCCACAAAGCGGCGGTGTTGGTGGCTATCAGCCCCACGTCGTTTCCGGTGCCGCCCGCGTAAGTGATCCGGAACTCACAGGGCCCCGCCGTGACACGCGTCCCTTCCAACAACCCGGCAAACGTGCCAATGATCGCGTCCGTGCCGTCGTTCTTGAGAATGATAAACTCCTGACCCTCCGTGGGCATCAGACCGGGCGCGGCCAGGATCAGGCGGGCATTGCCCAAAGCGACTTTGCCGCGCGCGTTTAACTGGTCAGCGCCGGCGCTGGTGAGTTCAACCACAAAGTCCGATTCGGCATCCAGGAGAATATTGCTGCTGGTCAGCATCCCAGAGCTGGATCCGGGTGAAATTGCCCCACCGATTGAGGTGATGTGGCCAACGATGCCAGCGCCCCCCAGAACGCCATGGCTCTGGATCTCGATGTCGCTGGCGGCCTGCATGCCGTTGACCAACAGCGTGCCCGCCTCGATCCTAGTCGTCCCGCTGTAAGTGTTGTCGGCCGTCAGCGTCCACGTGCCGCCGCCCACTTTCCAGAGATACCCCGTGCCCGAGACCCGACCGTCAAACGTGAAGCTGCTGCCGCTGTGACCCGCGATCAGATGACCGGAACCTAACGCGACGGAACCATTGCCGGTTACCGCGTCGATGCGGTCGTAATACCCGTTCAGATCGAACCGGCCCGACGCAGTGATGGTAATACTGGAATTGTTCGCAATTTGGTTGGGCCGCTGCAGCCGAACGACGGCGCTCCCTGTTCCCCCTTTATCGCTGCCAATCCCCAACAGCCCAGGGATGGCGCCGTCGGTTTCGCTCTTGGCCAGCACTAGCGTGCCATCGCGCACAGAGGTGGCGCCGGCATAGGCGTTGGCATCGGCCCCGCTCAGGATGAGAGTGCCCGAATCTCCTGCGCCCTTGGTAAAACCGCCCGGGCCTGTGATCGGTCCGGACAGGTTCAAGAAGCCATTTCCACGGACACTTATATCGACGTTGGCCGCCAGCGTGATGGGGCCCGACCAGGAATTCGACGTGTCGAATCCACCGGCCGCACTCAGCCATCCCCGGAGGGTGAGGGCTTCATCCCCAACATGAATGCCCCGGTTGTAGATGGAACCCAGAGTTAGAATGGCTTGTTCGTGCACGATCGTGCCTGCGGCGGTCGTTCCCAAGGCCGTATCCGCCAGCACCATCA
>ERZ795054.326-NODE-326-length-68615-cov-7.655047_pt1 | contig 68615 bp, 45 predicted proteins | sample MGYA00375138_ERZ795054 | MGnify/ENA primary metagenome ERZ795054 (study PRJEB30183, sample SAMN05720215) | anaerobic digester metagenome | isolation source: active sludge of municipal wastewater-treating anaerobic digesters | place: USA | collected 2014-12-23 ... | reverse complement strand
GACCTTCTGAACCCCATTCAGACGCGCTACCAAGCTACGCTACGCCCCGAACCATGCGCGCTGGCGCAAACCAGCGTCGCGCTATCCTAGAGATCCGCTTTTCAATTTCAACCCCTTTTTTTAGTGCATCGAGCAACAAGAGGGTTCAGGCGCGCTTTGAGGGGCGACCGATACTCGGTCAAAGGGCGGGTCGGAGGCTTTTGGGTTAGCGTTGGATTTGGGTTTGGACGCCGGTGAGGTTCTGGTTTTGGGTATCGAACCGGATCCCGCCGGCGGAGAAGAACTGGCGGGGGATAATCTGGGTGGTGATCCGCGGGGTGGGGACGGTGACAAATCGGAACCCGCCGTTATTGGCCGTGCCCCCGACGCTGCCTAAGTTCCCTGTATTGCCCATATTTCCCATGTTACCGCTGTTCAAACCGCCACCCATGGGCGCGGGCATGGCTCGCGGAACCATGCCCAGGGTCGTGTTTCCGGTGGAGCCGTATCCGCCCTGGTTCAGTCCGCCCATGTTTCCGCCGCCTCCCATGAACTGGCTGGTTTCTTTTGCAGGGGTCTGGACCGGAATCACGGGGCGGTTCGGGACGCGGGGAGATTGAATGATTCTTGCGGGAACCGAACGTCCCAGGAGCCGGCCGGGGGAGGTGCGTGTTTGGGCTTGAAGGGAAGCGGCCATGAGGAGGATTGCCAGTGGCACGAGCCATTTGATTGAACGGACGGAACTCAGCGTCTTCATCATAATCCTCGGATGATTCCGGTGCAGCTTAAACTCCGGGAAAGTTAGCACAGGGATTGTTTCGTGTAAAACTCGGAGTTTTGCGCTGGAACCTTTCAGGTGACGCAATAAAATCGGTTTATGGAAGCATCGAAATTCGACCTGACGATCATGGGAGCGGGGCCCGGGGGCTATGTGGGGGCGATTTATGCGGCCCAGCGGGGGCTCAAAGTCGCCCTGGTGGAGGGCCGGGAGGTTGGCGGCGTTTGTCTGCATGCGGGGTGTATCCCGACCAAGACGCTGGTGGCTTCGGTGGATCTTCTTCGACAGCTCAAAACCGCCACGCAACGCGGTTTGGGATCGGCGAGCGGCGAAACCAGTTTTTCGGTCTTGCAGGAGCGGCGGAAACGGGTGGTCAACCAGCTGACGCAAGGGGTGAAGTTTCTGTTAAACAAACAGGGGGTTCAGATCTTTCACGGGTGGGGTTCTTTTTTGGATCGGCACACGATCTCGATTCACGATCCGACGGGGGGGATGGAGGTGGGACGGCTGGAGTCGCCGGCTATCATGATCGCGACGGGGTCGAAGTCATCGAATTTACGAGGGCTCGCCTGCGATGGCGTGGCGATTCTGCATAGCGGCGACATGTTGAGTCTGATGCAATGCCCGAAGCACCTGATCATCATCGGGGGAGGGTATATCGGTTGCGAATTTGCCGGGATCCTGTCGGCTCTGGGGGGTGAGGTCACGGTCTTGGAAGCGCAGGGGCGGTTATTGCCGGGGATGGATGCGGAATTAGGACAGACCCTGGATCGGGTTTTTCGCAAGGCCGGAATCAAAGTCGTCCTGAACGCGCAGGTGAAGTCGGTCAAGCACGGAGAAATGGTGCGGGTGGACTTGGAGGACGGGACGCATTGGGAAGCGGATAAGGTGTTGGTCTCGGTGGGACGGGTGGCTCACACCGAGGGACTGGGATTGGAGGCGGCCGGCGTGGCATTGAACGGAACGGCAGTGGCGGTGAATGAACATCTGGAGACCAATGTTCCGGGGATTTATGCCGTGGGCGATGTCACGGGGAAGATGCCATTGGCTCATGTGGCCAGCGCCCAGGCGCGTTATGTGGTGGACCGGATCCTCATCGGGTTAGGCCGTGTTTCGGCGATTCAGGAACCGGGGGGGGCGATGGCGTCGAGGACCGGATTCGATTATGGGGCGGTGCCGGCTTGTGTGTTTACCTCGCCGGAGATCGCGTCGGTTGGGCTCACGGAATCGGAGGCCAAGGAAAAGGGGATGTCAGTCAGGACCAGCCGGTTTCCGTTTTCGGCCTGTGGCAAGGCGGTGGCGATTGGGGAGACGGAAGGTTTTGTGAAGTTGGTGGCGGAGGAGCAATCGGGGCGAGTGGTCGGCGGGCAGATTCTGGGGCCGCATGCCACGGAGCTGATTGGCCAGGTGACCTTGGCGGTGCGCGCCCGTCTGACCGCGGGGCAGCTTTGTGAGACCATTTTTGCGCATCCCACCCTGGCCGAAGCCATTCACGAGGCGGCAGAGGGGTTGTTTGGACAGCCGATCCATAGCATCGGCCGTCCCCGGCCCGTTTCAGCCGCAGGGAGTCCGCCGTCATGAAGAACATCGTTTACTTCGATTTGGAGACTCAAAAATCGGCCGAGGAAGTGGGCGGGTGGAACCACATTCGCGATATGCGAATGAGCGTGGGCGTGACCTACAGCACGGCGCGCGGGGGGTATCTGATTTATGGCGAAGGCCAGGTGGACGATCTGATTCGGGAATTGCAGCGGGCCGATTTGGTGGTTGGGTTTAATCATCTGCGATTTGATTATGAAGTGCTCCACGGGTACACGGTGCTGGATTTGAGCCAGCTGCCGACCCTGGATATGCTGGTCGAGCTACAGAAACGATTGCCGCACCGGCTGTCGCTGGACTCGCTGGCGGTGGGGACGTTCGGTGTGGAAAAGACCTCGGACGGTTTGCAGGCGATCCGATGGTATCGCGAGGGCCGGCTGGCGGAGATTGCGGAGTATTGCTGCTACGATGTGAAGATTACCCGAATGCTGTTCGAGTACGGCCGCGAGCACAAACAGCTGTTTTACATGAATCGATTTGGCAAGAAGCTGAGTGTGGCCGTGGATTGGTGATTGCCGAGGCCGAGGGCCGCAAGAGAGGTTTACGGCGCGGGGGCGATCTGCACGTCCACCATGAGGTCGGCCGCGATTTTTTCCAATTCTTCGCGCAGGGGTGCCATGGGGCAGGACTCGGGGATATGGAGTTTGATGGTGGCGCGGAAGAGGATTTCACCGGTCATGGGGGCGCTGCCGCATTCGGAGGTGAGTTCTTCGACATTAATGCCGTGGCGCGAGAGGGCGCTGGAGATTTGGCGGATGATGCCGGGGCGATCTTGACCGACGATTTCGAGGATAGTGGAGGGGGTGGCGGCCGGGGGTTGGGCGGATGGATCGGGCCGGATCTGGCATGAAAGCCCCTGTTTTTCGAGGGCCTTGAGGTTTTGGACCAGGCTGGATTCCTGGTCTTGGGGGACATGCACACGCAGGATGCCGGCGAACTCGCCGCCGAGGTGGCACATGCGGCTTTCGAGCCAATTGCCATCGTGCGCGCCGACGACATCGGCCAGCAATCCAACGAGACCCGGGCGATCTCGCCCGATGACGGTCATGACCAGGGGAACGTTCATCATGTAGTAAGATCCATAAACCGAGCTCACAGGCCAGAAAAATCGATTTGAACCTTTACAGAAAAAGCGGCCGCTACTATCTCTGGTGACGGCCGAATCGGCCGTCGAGGATCATGTTCGAGCTGCTGAAGACCGATCAGGAGACATCCGCCCGGTTGGGACGGATTACGACACCTCATGGCGTGGTCAGCACGCCGGTGTTCATGTCGGTCGGCACCCAGGGGAGTGTCAAGGCGCTGGATCCGCGCGAACTCCATGAGGCGGGCACGCAAATCATTCTGGGCAACACGTATCATCTGACAATCCGACCGGGATTGGACATCATTCGGGCGGCGGGTGGTTTGCACAAATTCATCAGCTGGCCCGCCCCGATTCTTACGGACAGCGGCGGATTCCAGGTCTTCAGCCTGGCCAAGATCCGAAAGGTGCGCCCGCACGGGGTGGAGTTTCGATCGCATCTGGATGGCTCGGCCTTGTTTCTTGGGCCGAAGGAGGCGATGGAGATCCAGGCCTGTCTGGGATCGGATATTGCGATGGTATTCGACGAGTGCCCGCCGCACACGGCCAGCGCGGGGGAGGTTCGCGGGGCGGTGGATCGAACCATTCGGTGGGCGGGGGAATGCCGGGAGCAGCCCCGGGCCAAGGGCCAGCAGGTCTATGGGATCGTGCAAGGCGGGTGTCATCCTGGTTACCGGGAGAAATGCGCGAAGGCCCTGGTGGATCTCGATTTTGACGGTTACGCGATTGGCGGGGTAAGCGTGGGCGAGCCCGAGCCGGAGATGCTACGGGCGGTGGACCTCACCGCGCCTTTTCTGCCCGCGCAAAAGCCGCGATATGCCATGGGCCTGGGGACGCCGGCGCAAATGGTGGAGCTCGTGGCCCGGGGGGTGGACATGTTTGATTGCGTGCTGCCCACGCGCGTGGCCCGCAACGGCACGGCCTTTACCCGGAAGGGAACCGTCAACATCAAGGCGGGGTACAACAAGGCCGATTGGGGGCCCATCGAGGAAGGCTGCGATTGCTTTGCCTGCCGGAACTTCAGCCGGGCGTATCTGCGCCATTTGTTGAATGTCGAGGAAATCCTCGGTTTACGCATGCTCAGTGTGCACAACACACGGCTTTATTGCCGGTTAATGGAGGAAATCCGCCTGCAAATTGCCGGCGGGACCTTTGGTGAATTCCGGCGTGAATTCACCGCAAATTATGTTCCCACGAAACGGGTTCTGGCCGGCCGCATGACCAAGGCCGACCAGATCGAAGCCGAAAGATAATCCCTTCACTCATCTCGAACCATGAAGACCCAGATTGCTCGTATCATGACGTGCTGGCTGGCCTTGGCGCTTGGGCCGGCGGTGACCGTTCAAGCCGGACTGACGCTGGCGTCCCGGGGCCGAACCACTTATGTCATCGTTCAGCCAACGGGAGTTACCCCCGCTGAAACCAGAGCGGCCCGGGATTTGGCCGATACCTTGAAACAAATGACCCGGGCGGAATTCAAAATCGAAACCGCGGGCGAATCGGTTCCTGACCATGCGATTTTGGTGGGGCAGGGGCCGGAGTCCCGGGCCATGTTTCCGGAGGTGAATTGGGAGCGGTTGGGGGAAGAGGAAATCGTGGTGAGGACAAAGGGCGCGCGGCTTTTGTTGGCCGGGGGCCGACCCCGAGGCACCGGTTACGCGGTCTCCTGGTTCCTGCAGCAACAATGCGGCGTGCGCTGGTGGACGCCGTGGGCTTCCAGCGTTCCGGAGAAGTCCGTGTTGCGGATTCCGGACCTCGAGTATGCCTACCAGCCGGTCTTCGAGTCGCGGGACCCGTTTTGGTTCACGGCTTTCAACCGCGAGTGGGCCATCCGGAATTTCTCGAACAGCCAGTCCGCGGGATTGACCGAAGCCGATGGCGGATCGATTCGGTACAAGGGATTCGTGCACACCTTCTACTCGCTGGTGCCGCCAGCGGAGCATTTTGACCGGCATCCCGAGTGGTTCAGCCTGTTAAAGGGAAAACGCACCCACGACCATGCCCAGCTCTGCCTGAGCAATCCGCAGCTTCGGGATTTTGTCGTGGAACGGGTGCGTCAATGGCTTCGGGAATCGCCCGAGGCGCGGATTGTGTCAGTATCCCAAAACGACTGGTATGGAACCTGTGAATGTCCGGAGTGCAAGAAGATCGACGAGGCGGAGGGAGGGCCATCGGGGAGCATGCTGGCGTTTGTCAATTACGTGGCCGAAAAGATCGCACCCGATTTTCCTCAAGTGGCCGTGGACACCCTGGCTTATCAGTATACCCGGCGGGCCCCCAAGACCCTGCGGCCTTTGCCGAATGTCATCATCCGGCTTTGCAGCATCGAGTGTAATTTCGCGCAACCGCTGGAGCATCCGTCGAACCAGGACTTTGCGCGCGACATCCGGGACTGGTCCCGTGTCTGTCAGCGGCTGTATATTTGGGATTACACCACGGATTTCGCCCATTACGTGCAGCCGCATCCCAACTGGTTTGTGCTGGGGCCCAACGTCCGGTTTTTCCGCGATCACCACGTCAAGGGATTGTTCGAGCAGGGAGCGTATCAGTCGCACGGATCCGAGATGGCGGAACTCCGGGCCTGGGTATTGGCCCGGCTTCTATGGAATCCCGGCCAGGATGATCGTTCATTGATTACCGAGTTCTTGAAAGGCTATTATGGTCCCAAGGCCAGCCCGTTCATCGCCCAGTATTTGGACCTGATGGCTCGGAAAGCGGCCAACCATAAACTGACCTGTTTCAGTTCGCCGGAGGCGCCGTTTCTGGACTTTGCCACTTTAAGCGAGGCCGAACGATTGTGGAACAAGGCGGAAGCCGCGGTAAAGAACGAGGCCGATTTGCTTTGGCGGATTCGGCAGGCCCGACTGGCTCCGCATTATGCCTGGCTCAAACGCTGGGATGTGTTGCAGAAGGAATGCCAGGCCCAACGGGCCTCCTGGCCGTTCTCCGTGTCCCGAAGAGAACTGGCGGATGCGTGGCTCGCCACCGCCACCGGTCCCGGACCCCGGGGATGGTCGCGAATGACTCACATCAACGAATCAGGTCTTAAGCCCGAGGATTTTGTCGCCCGGATTCGGAAGGAAGTCGAAGCCCAGCCCTGAGGTCGAGACGGATCTCCGGGGATTTGCCCATGGAGTTGGCCTGTTTTGGGTGGGGAGCTTTTCGCTTGCTGCCGGGATTACAGGAACTACCATGTCGCGTCTGGATTGGGGGGGGGTGGACTCAGATCTGGGGCAGGGGGAGGCGGTTGTTAAGAAAGGGCTGTGGTCCATGAGGAGTCTGTTATTGATTGGCATAGGTCGTTGGGGTGCGAATCACCTTCGAGTCCTGAGGCAGTTGCCCGTCGATTTGTATGTGGCCGAGACCGATCCCGCGCGGATGGCGCAGGCTCGGAAAGTGGGGCTCTCGGAGGCCAATCTATCGTCGGATTACAGGGCTTTCCTGGAACGTGTGGACGCAGTGGTCATCTGTACTCCCGCGCCGCTGCATTTCCCATTGGCAAAGGAATGTCTGGAGGCGGGCAAGGATGTGTTTGTCGAAAAGCCGCTGACCGTGACCTCGAGGGAGTCTCGGCTGCTGACGGAGTTGGCGGCCGGCAGGGGGCGGCAGCTTCAGGTCGGGCACATCTTTCGGTTTGATCCCGCCGCCCGTTGGTTGCGGAGCGCGATCGGCGACGGGCAGTTTGGCCGGATCCAGATGCTGCGGGGTTCTTTCTGCGGTTTTAAAAGGCCACGAAACGACAGCGGGGTGGCCTTGGCGGATGCCATCCATTTCGTTGACCTTCTGAATTACCTTCTCGAGAGCACGCCGGTGGCTGTGCGTGCGGTTTATCAGGATTTTTTGGGACGCGGCCGGGAGGACGCCGTGTTGATTTCCCTGGAATACGAGATCGGTGGTTTGGGCGCATGGGGCTTGGTGGAGGCAAACTACTTTTTACCCGGCAAAAGCCGCGAGTTGGTGGTCACGGGATCGCAGATGAGTGCCGTATGTGATTTCAATGCGGCCCAGTATAAGATCAAGACCTATCAGAATCAGCATAGCCGCAACGGGGCGGAGTACGTGGCCCAGGAAGGCGCCATTCGCCAGATAGAATGTCCGCCCGAGGAACCATTGCTGGCCGAGCTTCGGGCATTTCTCGGGGCACCTCAAACCCGGGACACACCTCGGGCTGACGGCTGGGCTGGCTACCATGCCATTCGAATTTTGGAAGCGGCGGCCGAATCGGCCCGGACTGGATCGACGGTAAAGTTGGCCTGATGGCCTTGAAGGTTACCCTAACCATTGATTCCGAACTTATGCAGAAAATCCCGCTGTCAAAATGCTTGATCAATGATGAGATCCGCGCCGCCGCGCTGCGGGCGGTTGAATCCGGACAGTATATCCTGGGGCCCGAATGCAAAGCCTTTGAGCAAGAACTCGCCGCGCACACGGGAGTGGCGCATGCCGTTCTGACATCCTCCTGGACCCTGGGCGTGTTTCTGTTGCACCAGGCAATGGGTTTGCAGAAGGATGACGAGGTGATCGTGCCTTCGCATACGGCGTTTCCTTCCATCGAACCGTTGATTCACTGCGGGGCACGGCCGGTATTCATCGATGTGGACGATTCGTATTGCCTGGATGTTCGCCAGTTGGAATCGGTTCGGACGGCGCGCACCGTGGGGGTGATTCCGGTGCATCTTTACGGCCATCCGGCGGACATGGATGCCGTGATGGCTTTTGCCGCGCGGCATGGCCTGTGGGTGCTGGAGGATTGCGCCCAGGCCCAGGGGGCGCGTTACCGCGGGAAAACTGTCGGATCGATCGCTCCCATGAGCGCTTTTTCCTTTTATCCGTCGAAGAACCTCACGGTGCTCGGCGATGGGGGATTTCTGGGGCTGAGCATTCCCGAATTGGCGGGTCAAGTCCGCATGTTGCGCAACCATGGGCGCAAGGAGAAATACACCCACGAGATTCCCGGGTATAACGTTCGCTTCAACGAGATCCAGGCGGCTATTGGCCGTGTGGCCTTGAAGCACCTCGAGGCCTTGAACGAACATCGACGGACCATCGCCGCCCATTATCGGCGGCGGTTGGGGAATCTGGTTCAAACGCCTGTGGAACAGTCTTGGGCGCGGGCTGTTTACCACATGTTTGTCATCCGAGCGGAAAAGCGCGACGAACTCGCGCGGTTTCTCAAAGAACGCGGCATCGAAACCGGCATTCATTATCCGATTCCGAATCATCAACAGCCGGCGGTCACCCGGCTTTTTGACCGGTTGCCACAGCTCCCGATCACCGAAAAGATCGTCCACGAAATCCTTTCGCTACCGATCAGCGGCGAGCTGACGCTGGCGGAGGCCGATCGTGTTTGTGACAGCATCGCCGAGTTTTACGGAAATCCATGAGCCTCGAGGAGCATCCGAATTCGACCGCGCCTGGTGAGTCTGGCAGGGGCTTGTGCCAGCGCATGCCAGTCTCGGATCGAACCGAGGGTCACGCGGTGAAATCGGGCGCGGAGAGCCCTGGGAATCTTCCCCAGGAATGGGTTGGGACTCTCTTTCTCAGTTTGGTGATTCCCTGTTATAACGAGGCGGGGAATCTCGATGCCTTGTTGGCGGCCATTGGGGCGACGATGAACACCCTGGGATTGCCGTATGAGGTGATCCTGACGGACGATTGCAGCACCGATGGTTCCTGGGATCTTCTGAAACGCCATGCCGAGCGGGATCGCCGGATACGGATCCAGCGCCTGTCGCTCAATTGCGGGGAATCCGCCGCCAGTTTTGCCGGGATGAAAGCCGCCCGGGGCACGCATATCGTGACCTTGGATGCGGATTTGCAGAACGATCCTCGGGATCTGCCCCGGTTTCTGGAGGCCTTGAAGCACTACGATTGCGTTTGCGGCACCCGTGTGGAATCTCGCGGGCAGGGGGATAACTGGGTTCGCATTCTGTCATCGCGTCTTGCCAACGCGGTGAGAAACCTTCTATCGGGCGAACAGATCAGCGACGCCGGCTGCACTTATCGCGCGTTTAAACGCGAGTGCGTTTCGAACCTCAAGTTTTTCAAGGGCATGCATCGGTTTCTGCCCACGTTAATCAAAATGGAGGGTTATACCGTCGTCGAAATCCCAGTGGCAAACAATCCACGCTTTGCCGGTCAGAGCCATTACGGTGTCTGGAACCGGCTGTTTTCGTCCTTTGCCGACCTGCTGGCGGTCCGATGGATGAAGAAACGAATGTTCCGTTTTCAAGTGCAGGAGACTGTGAATTAATCCAAGGGCGCTTTTGCAGCGCCAACAACGCAAGAGACAAATATATGAAACTGAATCGACGTCAATTTCTTGGCGCAGCAACGATCAGCTCCGCCGCGATGACCCAACTGGTGAGCCAGGCTGCCGACTCGGATGTCCAGGATAGGAAGCTATCGGTGGGCCTCATTGGTTGCGGATGGTATGGCATGGTCGATGTCGAGGCGGCTCTGAAGGCGGGGGGTGTCGAGATCGTTGGATTATGCGATGTGGACAGCGATCACCTGGCCAAGAGCGCACAGCGGGTGGAAAAACTGCAGGGCAAACGTCCCAAAACTTTCAAGCTCTACCAGGAACTGCTCGAGGCGCCGGGGCTCCAGGCGGTCATGATTGCGACGCCTCCGCACTGGCATGCGCTTCAATTTCTGGCGGCCCTGGACAAAGGATTGGATATCTACTGTGAAAAGCCACTGTGCTACGACCTCCGGGAAGGACAGGCAATGGTGGAAGCCGCTCGCCGCGCAGGCCGCGTGGTCCAGATTGGGTTCCAGCGGCGGCAGAGTCCGGCGATTCAACAGGTGCGCGAGCACATTCAGGCAGGGAATGCCGGCCGGATCCTCCAGGTTGAGGCCAACATCCACTACACTGCCGGCCTTCTGGACACCACACCGCAGGATCCTCCGGCCTCGCTGGACTGGGATCTTTGGTGTGGCCCAGCCCCGAAATTACCTTATTGCCCGCAGATCGGTCATTTTGCCTGGCGCCTCGAGCAGGCTTACGGGCACGGCCACCTGGTGGACTGGGGAATTCATCTCATCGACGCCACCCGCTGGATTTTGGGAGAATCGATCCCCCGGTCTGTCCAAGCCTCGGGTGGTCTTTATCAATTCCGCGGCAAGATCACCACGCCGGATCAGATGAATGTCTGGTTCGAATTCGAGAAGTGCCCGGTGGTATGGCGGCATCGGATTTGGGGGGCGGAGGAATACACGCCCGAGGTGGCCAACGGCCTATTTTTCTATGGCGAAAAGGAAACGGTTTTTGTGACTGATGATCGTTGGGTTGCGATCCCCAAGGGAAAAAACGCCGAACGCAAGGTGACGAAAGCCTCGGCGGACATGGCCACGGCTCATGTCGCCGATTTTCTCAAGGCGGTGCGCGGACGCACGTCGCCACTCTGCACGGTGGAGGACGGTTTCCAGTCCACAGCCACCGTCAAGCTGGCGATGGCCGCTTTTGATGCGCGAGCGCGGCTCGAATGGGACGCAGCCGCCGCACAGATCACGGGACATCCCATCGCGCAAAAGATGATGAAGCGCGACTATCGGCAGCCTTGGCAACATCCTTATCGAGGTTGACGGAACGAAGCCCCCGCCCGCTTTCGGCTCCATCTTGTTGAGACAGGGTCCTTTTGGCCTGGGCCTGCGTTGGCTGGGCCGTTGCAGCCCGTTTCAGGGATGTGCCGGCCTTGGCGCCTTGACCCAGGCCAAAATTCCTCCGGCCATTCGGAATTTTATTATGGCAACCGGTCCAAAGCCTCGGGCATTGTTGAGATTCCGCCTCGGAGTGGGAATGCCGAGCGGGGTGGGTTGTGCGGTCCGCAGGATTGTTTGAATACTCGCGGACCGCTTCCAGTCGTAACTAAAGATGCCATGCCCATGAATCTTGGAAGAAACTGGTATTGGCGTCATGGTGTGGAACGGTTAGAATGAGTTGAATTCCGAACCATTCGAGATGCAACGTTGGATTTGGATGGGAGTTTTTGGGGTGCTCGGCGTGACGCTAGTGCTCGGCGGCCTATTGGTGCCGGCGCACTTGCGGGCAGTCGATGCCGCGGTTATTGACCAGGCGGGAGTGGATACCCGATCGGTGGTCGAGGCCGGAACCTCGCTTTTGAGGCTGGAAAAGCTGGGGCCGGCCCGGATGTTATTGCAGATTGCCCAGGCGGAAAACGTTGCGGGCCATGAGAAGTTGGGGATGGCGGTGACGAATTTTGCACTGGCCCATGCCTCGTTGGAGGTTTTGGGGGGCGCCGATCCGGTGTTGGAGAATCTGCTATCAACGGGTGGCTTGGGCTTGCCCTCGACAAACCTGCCCATCATTGGCCTGATCCAACGCCAGGACTACCGCGAAAAGATCCTGGACTATCTCAGCCTTTCCCGGCGTCCGAACGTGCGGGAGGTCTTGCAGATCCGGCAATTGACCCATACGGTCCTGTTCCCTCCGGCCGATTCCAGTTCGGGCCGGGTTTTTGACGCGGTGATTGTGTTGGCCGGACTTTTGTTGCAGGGAGATCATTTCACCCCTTCGTTGCAGGACGAGATCTTGAAACTGGCGCTGCAGGCGGTTCAAGCGGGGATTTCCGAGCCGGTGGAGCGGGCGCTGCTGGACTTGATGTCCTTGGGCATGCGTCTGAACTGGGCTGAACTCACTTTGTTTGTCCATCCGATCGAGGATGTGGAGACCTTGGGCCAACTGGCTTTGCTGGCACGTGAGCACGAAGATCATATGGCCGTGCTTTTTGCGGCGGTTCATTGGAGCGGGCAGCCTGGCGCGGTGGTCAGCTACCTGAGGGAATTCCATCAGACCGGCGTGCAGGATTTACAGTACAGCCTGGGCTGCGGCCTGGGTGGGTTCAAAGAATTGTTGTCATTGCAGGCGCGGGTTTATTACCCGGTTTTGCGGCAACACGTGGTGGAATTGAATCCGTTTTCCACCTATTTTTACGCCGTGCTGGGTTGGTGCCGGATCACCCTTTGGGCGGCTTTGATCTTAAAGTATTTGTTCCTCCTGGCGGGTGGATTCTTATTGGCCAGGGCCTACCAGCATGCCAAACCCGCCGTATCGGTCCTTGAACAGCCCCTTCAGGTCCCCGGTTTGGATCCTGTCCGCCAGGTTTTGGCAGCTTTGCTTTTCCTGTTGGTGATCTCCTTCCTGAACGAGCCGTTTCTCGCCCAGGAAAGCCAGCAAGCGGAATATCCCCTTCAATTCGCGTTGCCCGCGGCGGGCGACGTCGTCCTTCCCGGAACAACCCAAGCCCCCGATTCGATTATGAACCAAGTCGCTCTCTTATCCCTGCTTTTATTTTTCGTGCTCCAAGCCCTGCTATATGTGGCGTGCCTGGTGAAGCTGGCCGAGATCCGGCGACAGGCGGTGGAACCGCGGATCAAACTCAGGCTGCTGGAAAATGAGGACCACCTGTTTGATGCCGGGCTTTATTTGGGGTTCGTTGGAACGATCATCGCGTTGATTCTCATGTCGATTGGGATCGTCAAACCCAGCCTGATGGCCGGTTATTCATCGACCTCCTTTGGCATTATTTTTGTCTCGATCTTGAAGATCTTTCATGTGCGCCCCTTGCGGCGGAAGCTGATTCTGGAAAGTGAACCGCAGGTGCAGGAACGGGAAACTCCCAGCGTATGAACCGATCCATCCTCATCGTCATTGCCGACTTCCTCCTGGTCAGTCTGCTGACCTTTTCCAGTTTTGAGGTCGACAAGATGCTGCCGGACAAGACGCCGGCCAAGGTTCAGCCCAAGTTGAATCCCGATTCGCTCAGTGGCAACAAAGACCTGGTGAACGTTCTCAAAGGGGCCTTGGACGAGGAAAGGCGGGTCCGCCAGCAATTAAGCGGGGAACTGAGCCAGACCCAGGAGAACATTCGCGACCAGGGGAGTTTGTTGGCGGACCGCGAGAAGCAGAATCAGGCCCTGCAACAGAGCCTGCTTCAAAAGGAGCAGCAAGCCCGGCAGCTGGAACAGGAACGCGGTGTGTTGCAGCAGCAATACGCGGCAGCCCAAACCAATCTGGTCATCCTGCAGCGACAACTGGAAACCACCTCCACCGAGGCGAAGGTTTCAAAGGAAAAACTCGTCCTGACTGAAGCCCGGCTCCGCGAGGAATTCGAAAAGGCCGCCACGATGCAGCAAAAATTAGCGGAAATGGAAACCAACCGGCAAACGCTGGAATCCGAAAAGTCGCAACTGTCCAACGAATTAAAGACCGCCCAAACCGAAAAAGGCCACGCCATTCAACAGTTGGCCGCCGCACAGACAGAGGTCCAAACCGTGCGCAGCGAAAAGGCGCGGATCCTTCAACACGCGGACAAACTGGCCGACGGGGTCACCACCTTGGCCCAGAGCTCGGATCAAATGGCAGTGCGGATCGCCGCCCTGGCGACCAATTCGGGCAATCTTGCCAAGGAAGTCCGGGAGTATCGTCCTTTGGCGGCCAACACGATTTTCAGCGATTTCGCCACGAACCGTGTTCCCGGCAGGATCTCGGTTTCCAGATCGGGCATGTTTGGGATCGACCATAACAGAAAGCGGGATATCGAAACCATCCTGGTGACCGACGGCACCAATACCATGGCCATTTGTCATGTGGATGACACCCCGTTTAGCTTCATGGATCCAGGAACCGACTGGCAAGGCCTGACGGGAACGCTAGGGCGGGGTCCCAATCCGTTGCCGATCAAAAGTCTCTCGTTCTGTCTCCTGGATCCGCGTTTGGTGATGATTCCCCTCACGCAAGAGGAAGCCCGGCAACTCGGTTCTCGAGTCTACCGATTGGCGGAGAATCCGTTCAAATTCCAAGAGGCGGTTCTCGTGGGCGCGCGCGAAGGTTATTATGGGGAGTGCAAATTCCAGATCGACCTGGCAACTCCCCAATATGTCAGGATGGACCGCAACCTTTTCAAGGGTATTTTTGGCAAGTTCAATCCCTCTCGCGGCGATCTGGTCTTCAGCAGGACCGGGGATTTTCTGGGAGTTATGGCCAATGGCAGCTATTGCTTCGTGATGCACAACTTCAAAGCATCGATCACGTTCCAGTTTGGCGAAGACGCTCCCCAGCAATATACCGGATCGGTCTTGTCCCGATTCTTCCGGTTGATTGCCGCCATGCCGATCCGGCTGCAATAGAACCGAGGCTGCCGCGTTCTGGCGTTCTCCGATTCGATCGAAGCCAGATCGGGTATGCTCGTCATTCGCGCCTCGCCATGCGGCCATTTCTGCGAAAACAGCGCCCCTTGGAATTTTTAAACAGGCTCTAAGGCCCCGCTGCGACAAAGAGCACGATCTCGTTGTTGGTGTCGTCCAAGTTAAAGCGGCCATCGGCGTCCGGATCACTCAGGTCGACGATGACATCCTCGAGGCCCGACGTATCGTTGCACTGCTGGGCATCGTGCGAATAACGCAGCCAGGGAATGCCAAACCTCTTCCCGCATCCGGTGACTCGGACCACGTGACCGCCGCCTCCCGCCCATGTGATCCAGGCTTCAACCGCCCAACCGTCCTGAATTCGGTCTCGGAGCCATTCCCAAGTCAGAGGGGTTCCATCGTATTGGGACGTGATCCCATGAGCTGTAAAGTTCGCCGAAGGCAGAAGAGCGCAGAGCGCGCCCACGCCTTGGTGCCGATGCGAGAGGGCCGTTGAAAGGCCGTTGTCGCTTAAATATTTGAACTTGCCCTCGATCATTTCCTCCATGCAGACCCCCGACCCCGAGCAGCGCGCGGTAACGGATCTGTCGCAGGCGGTGTCGAGACGTCCCACCAATGTGTTGTCCCCTTTCAGACCGAGCGTGTGATTGTGCGGAACCGTGATGTGGCCCTCGTTCTCGAGGAACTGGAGAGAATTGGCCACCGCCATGGGCCCGCATTGGTTTTTCGCGGCCTCCTCGTTGGTAATGTTCTCGTAATGAGCGACGGAAAAGACGAGCTTGAAGACGGTTCTTACCGAGAGGGTTGGCGGCGCCTGATCGGGCATGACCTCGATCGATTCACGGCCGACGCCGGCGGGATTCCAGAGCCATTCGGAAACTACGTATTGGGAGAAATCGATTTTGGAGACTTGCTCCTGGGCATTGTCCACGGGGCCGTTCGAGTGGAACACCTTAATTTCAGTGCCCTTGATTCGCGTGCCCCGTTCCGGCACTCCGAGCTCAAAATATTTGACACATGGAGGCTGATCAAGCGACGGAACAGGCAGATTTCGAACCGCCCAGCCTTTCTTCGTGAAGACATTGAGATATCCCCCGGCGACACCGGTATTCTTAAGGAGGCTCCTGTGATCCAGAAACAATCGGCCCCACTCGGTGGCCGGAAACTTGGAGCCAAAGTCCACTTGCATGATCTCCACACCCTTGCCGGGTTGGACCACGCGATCCACTCTCGCTGTTTTCAGCTGGAAAAACTTCATCCGGTCTTTCGGCAGGAAGGTATAGGGGCTGGTCGCGCCGAAGATATCCTCGAAGGGACCCGCTGGGTCGGGGGCGGCCTGGAGCGTTCCCTGGCCCGTCCAAGTGAGGGTGAGGGTTCGGTCGGGATTCCTCGTCATGCCTGTGAACTGGGGCTGCTCGATGTATGGTTCGGTTGTCACGGCGCCATAGGCGCGGCCCAAAAGGGCCACATCAGCGATCTGCATGCTGTTTGCCGTGGAGGCATCGGACACTGTGGGAAAGGTTACCCTGTAGACCGTATAGGGCTTGGTATTCAGGAAGCTGAACGTCTGACGCGTGAGCCGGTCTTTGAACCGGGGCACAGTTCCTTTTGCGATCATGTCGAACCTTCGGCCGTTATCTGATCCTTCGATGAGATAGGAGGCGGGATCGCGCTCGGGCGCATCATTGGCGGAGGTTAGGGAGATGCCGGTGATGATGGTAGCGCCCATGGCCGGGGTCACCGTGAATCCGGTGTCCAGTTTGTCAAAGTTCAGATACTTGGTGGCGCTGTTTTGATCCAGCACGTTGACTGCTTGTTCTCTGGGGGGCGAATTGGCGGAGGAAGGCACGATGACATCTTTGAGTGATAGGACGTTGTAGGTTCGCCGCGGTTCGATGAGACTCAAAGTTCCTGTATCCAATCCGGTAGCGGCAGGGCCCGCCGTCGCCGAGCTCGCCATCATCAAGCCCAACAAACCGATCAGGGCAAGCATCTTTCGAACGTGTGTTCTCATAAGGTTATCCTCCTTTTTACCGGTTTTTTTCCCTGGGCATCCGATTCTTTCAGGAATTCAGTTGGGGCTATCGGCCTGGAATTATCGTAGTTCTTTATATAGACGATTTCTCTCGATAAAGCAATTGCAGAAGAGTGTTTCGTGAATTCTCGGGCACTGACAGTTCCCGTTGATCCCTTGCGGATCTGCTATCACTTTTTCCGGAGTCTTGAGGCGGAACGGGGGTAGTCTTACTGGACGCCGCCCATGAGGCGTTTGACGGGTTTGGCAAAAACCAGGAGCAGCAAGCCGGTGCCGCAGGTGGTCAGGACAATTTGAAGGAACCGTCCCGGCATTTGACCTGTCAATTCGCCGCTGACCTCGCCGGCAATGAGGCCGGCGAAGAGGTTGCCCAGAGAAGTGGCCAGGAACCAGATGCCCATCATTTGGCCCACCAGCCGGGGCGGGGCCAGCTTGGTGACGGAACTCAGACCCACCGGGCTCAGACAGAGCTCGCCAATGGAATGGAACAGGTAGGTGAAGATCAGCCAGGTGGGCGCCGCTTTCTGCCCCGCCACAGCCAGTCGTGCCGCGCCCACCATGATAAAGAATCCGAGCCCGAGCAAGACCAGTCCCACCGCAAACTTCACGGATAAGGAGGGATTAATATGACGCCGGGCCAGAGACATCCAAAAGGCGGCCACTACGGGCGCCAATGTGATGATAAAAATGGGGTTCAAGGACTGAAACCAGCCGGCCGGGATCACACTGTGGGTCCAGGAGATCATGCGTTCCGTGTGTCGATCGGCGAAAAGATTCAAGGATGAACCGGCCTGCTCAAATCCGGACCAGAACATGGCGGATGCCACGAACAAAATCGCAATGACGCCAATCCGGCCTTTTTCGACCCGATCCAGGCCTGCGAACAAAAGAACGCCCAGAAAATAGACCGCGGCCAAGGCCAGAATGAGGGTGGAAGTGTTGCGAGCCAGCACCACCGGATTTGGCCGGATGACACCTGTCCAGGTCATCACGACCAGTCCGGCAATGATGCCAAGGCCCATGCCAAGGATCACCCAATCGCGTCGCCGGCTTTGTCCGGTGTGCCCCGGGAGTTTGCCGGCTTCGCCCAGGTGATGCCGCGTCATGCCAAACTGCACCAACCCCAGGATCATCCCAAAAGCGGCCGCGATGAAGGCGTATCGCCAATTCCATTTCTCGCCCAGCGTGCTGCAGACGAGCGGGCCGATGGCCGCTCCCAGGTTGATGCCCATATAAAATATCGTGAAACCCGCATCCCGGCGGGCGCCGCCTTCCGGGTAGAGTTGGCCCACGATCACGCTGATGTTCGGTTTGAGCAGGCCTGTGCCCATGATCAACAGCAACAATCCCAGGTAGAAAGTCTCGATGCGCGGTATGGACAGAGAGAATTGACCGAATGCAATCAGGAGGCCGCCGATCCAAACGGAGCGTTGCGCTCCCAGCAACCGGTCGGCCACCCATCCGCCCGGGAGGGCTGCAAGATAGACCCCGGCCGTATAAAGCCCATAGATGGCCGTCGCCACCTCATCGGTCATCCCGAGACCGCCGCTCTGAACTCCCGCCACCATGAACAGGATCAGCAAGGCGCGCATTCCGTAATAACTGAAGCGCTCCCACATCTCGGTGAAGAACAGCGTGTAAAGACCTCGAGGATGTCTCAGCGCTGTGGCGGGTGAAGCCGGGGATACAAGAGGGGTAGACATGAGAGGATATTTCCAAATCGAGCGTATGATGAACTAACGGCGAGCCAGGCCAAGCGAATCTCTGACTAGGTCCGGCAGGAACTTGACCGGCACGGGGCCTTGCGCCAGAACGGCTTCATGATAGCGTCCCAGCTGAAAACGCTCGCCCATTTCCCGCTGGATTTTCTGACGCAGCCGGTAGTGGGCCATGCGGCCCACGAAATAAGTGGAGAGCTGGCAGGAGGATTGTTTGGCGCGGATGACTTTCAGGCGGGCTTCGCCTTCGGATTGGAATGCTTGCCGGACCAGCAGATCCATGGCTTGGTCGTCCGACATTTCGGCGCAGTGCATGTGATGATCGAGGAGGGCATTGGCCACCGCGCGGAGGTAGAACTTGAGCTGGGTTAACCGCAGCGCGGCATCTCCTTGGGCGTATCCCTGATCCAACAAAGTCTGTTCGGTGTAGACGGCCCATCCTTCCACATACACTCCTGAAGCGAGCACCCGCCGGATGAGGGACGGACAGCGATTGGCGTATTCAAACTGAACGTAGTGCCCGGGGTAGGCTTCATGGATGGTGAGGATTTGGAGCATATGCCGGTTGTATTCCTCGAGATAACTGCGGACCCGGTCCGCATCCCAGTCCCGGGGAGGCGGGCTGACGGCGAAATAGCCCGAGGCGTTTGGATCCAGAGGGGGAGGCGAGTTCATATAAGCCGTGGAATTGCCGCGTTGGAACTCGGGCATTTCGATGATCTGGCAACGGTCCGGTTCGGGGAGGCGGAGCAGATCGCGATCGGTGATGAACTGTTGAAGGGTTCGAACGGTTTGACGGACATCGCGGGTCAGGTTTTCCGGTTCGCCATGGTCTTTGCCGATCTCGGTCAGCACACGCCGGATTGTGTCGTTGCGGCCCTCCTCATCGTCCGCCGGGAGGGGGGCCTTAGGAAAATACCGGGGCCACTCCTGTCGCGCCAGAACATACATGTCCCGTTTGACACGGGCGAATTCCGATTCCGCTTCGGCCAGGACTTCGGCCGCTGTTACGCCTGCATCCAGTTCCAGCGCCAGTTTTTCGTTGAAACGCTGGCGTCCAAGCCGCCAGTCCCCTCGGGCTCGGGGCAGGAGATCGTTTTCCAGGAATTTCTGATAATCCCTGAGGCTTGCGGCCACGGTTCGGCCCGCCTGCTGGAGCTCGCTTTTTTGCGGGGTATCACCTGCCAGCAGGAGGAGATCATTCTCGAAAAAGGCAATCGCTCCACGATTCTGGCGGATGGCGGTTTCGGTGTGGACTCGAGGGGGCGCGCGCAGGCATTGGCGGGCTGTCTCCAGGATGCGTGGGATTTGTCGCATCCGGGCGATGGCGTTGGCAATATTGGTTTCCCTGGGGAGAGTGGACTGGGATAGGGGGAGGTAAATGCCATCATTAATGTAGTCGCCATAGATCCGGGGATCTTCCTCGAACGGATGGGTATGTTTGGCCAGCCAGATGGATTTTTCCAGATCCTGCCTGAAAATGGCATAGTCCACTTGATCATCGGCCGAGAGGAATCGGGGATCCACCTCGCGGCGAAGAGTGCGGAGGGTGGATTGGCAGTGATCGAGCCAGCGGGAGCGGGCCTCGGGTGAGATATCGTCAAGACGATGATCGAACCGATGATCGCCGAGGCGTGTGGCGTCCAATGGCCGCATCGCAAAAGCCCGATCCAGGTATTGCCGAAAGAGAGCCTGCAAACCTGCCGGTGTGTCGCGGGAGGAAGCGGCCAGAGACACCTGAATGGAACAGAGGATCAAGATGAGGACAGCCAGACCCGCCGCCGGAAAACCGGCACTCGTGTCAAGACGGTCTTCTTTTATCAGTGTAGTCGATACCGGATTCATGCGATGTGCCCGAAACCCTACCAGGACTCCCCCCGTGAACAAGCCGCGATTTCAGGACATGAAGGATGGGACTTCATGGACTTTTTTCTTCACGCCGTCAGGGCGGCGCGGGGGCGGGGCTCATTTTGTCAGCCGTTTCAGCAGGATCTTGGACTTGCGCCCGCTTTGCTCGTATTTTTCACGACGGGCGGGAGGCAGGTCTTCCGAGGATCCTTCGACGAAGCCGGCTTTGGATTGGAAGTAAGTGAAGGCTTGCGTGGACAGGACGATCAATTCCTGAAGTCCCAGCTCGCGCGCTTTATTCTCGATGAACTGAATCAGTTTGCGTCCGATGCCCTGGTTTTCGTGGGAGGGACTGACGTAGAGGCAGGCGAGCTCGCCTTTGCCGTATTCCGGGTAAGAATGGAGGGCCACGCAGCCGACCGTGTTTTTATCGATCTCAAAAAGGTAATAGTCGTTGAGTTGCTTTTCGATGCCGGCGCGGGTTCGTTTCATCAGTTCCTCGGAAGCCACAGAGTCTTTGGTCAGCCGAAGAATGCTGCGGACATCTTTCTTCAGGGCCCGTCGGATCTGCTGGTATTCGTTGGCATAAACCAGGGTGCCAATGCCTTCGTTTGAGAAGACTTCGGCGAGCAGGCCTTCGTCGACACAACCGTTGAGGATGTGAACCCGGGGAACGCCGTTGCGGCAGGCGGCCGCGGCATGGATCGCTTTCGAGAGGAGGTGGACCGGAAAATCGCCTTTGTGCGCCGCCAGAAGGGCGTCCAGATCGCCCACAATCATTTGGCGGATCACTTTTCCTCGGAAGACAAGTCCGTCTTCCGTAGTCAGGAAGAGGATCTTGGCGGCCTTCAGGGCTTCGGCCACTGCGACGGCCACACTGTCTGAATTCAAACGGTAACTGCGCCCGTCCCCGTCGAATCCAATGGGGGAGATGACCGGAATGACGCCTTTATCGAGGAGGATCTGGAGCAATTCGACATCGACGCGCTCGACTTTGCCCGTAAACAGGTGATCCACGCCCTGGAGGATGCCGAGGGGATAGGCGGTGATAGCGTTGGTATTGGCCGCGCGCAGGTCGTTTGTGGCAAGTCCCTCCAGGATTTCATGGGTTAAACGATTCGACGCGGTGAGTGCCAGCTGAAGGGTTGCGGCATCAGTGGTGCCGCTGCCATCCAGGTCGGAGGGAATCACGTTTTGCTGTTCAGCCAAAAGTTGGATCTGCGCGGACGCCCCGTGGACTAAAACCACCCGGATGTTGAGCGAGCGGAGGACCGCCACGTCCAACAGGATGTTGGCAAAGTTTTCGTCCGTGACAATGGCGCCGTCAATGCTGACGACAAACACCTTGTCCCGGAAACGTGGGATATACTGCAAAATACCCCTTAAATCGGTTAGTTTCACCGAGGCGAATCATTAGGACGCTCACGACCGCTTTTCAATAATAATTTTGCCGGCCGCTTCGGGAGAGCCGGATGAGATCGTGGGTGACATTCGAGATATGCTGATATAGGATGGTCCTCCATTGGAGACCGTCACAAGAGAAAAACAGCCAGGGAAACAACGCTCTCGCATGCATCCGCCTTTGAGAAGACAGGGAGGGAAGCTTCGTTTTCGGAGTGTCATTGAGTTCTGGAGCCGGATGGCCTTGATGATTCTGGGGGGGATGGCGGGGTGGATTTCTTGGGGAGGAGAGGGGGCGGTTCCCCTGGATTATCTTCATTTCAAGCGGTTGATGCCTGAGAATGGGATGCCTGTTTCAGAGGTGACCTGTATTTATCAGGACAGCCGGGAGTTTCTTTGGTTTGGGACGATGGACGGTTTGGCAAGGTATGATGGGACGGAGATCCGGGTGTTTCGCCACACCGCGATCGATCCCGGGAGTTTATCCGACAACATGGTGGCGGCCATCACCGAAGATGCCCAGGGAAACCTCTGGATTGCCACCGAAAGAGGCTTGGACTGCTGGCATCGGAACACGGAACGGTTTACGCATTACCGCCATGATCCTGAGGATTCCACAAGTCTGAGTAACGACGGAATTACAGGAGTGTTGGTCAACACCGATGGAACCCTGTGGGTGGGGACTAGCGGAGGGGGGCTCAACCATCTCGATCCCCGCCAGGGAAAGGCGGAGCGTTTCGTCGATTGGTCCGGAGGCAAGGAAGCGCGCAGACACGAGAGAATCCGGACGATGTATCGGGATCGCCAGGGGAAGATCTGGCTGGGAACCGACGAGGGGGGGCTGATTGAATTTGATCCTGCAACCCGCGCAAACCGGGTATTCGAATACCGTGCGGATGATCCGTCCAGCCTGAGTCACAACCGGGTGAACCGGATTCAGGAAGACCAGGAGGGTGGGTTGTGGGTGGGAACAGACGGCGGTCTTTGCCGGTTGGATTCCGAGCGGCGACGATTTGAGCGGTTTACCAAGGACCTCACAGACCCGGGCGCGCTTCAAGCCAGCATCGTGAGCGCCGTTCTGGTAGATGACGACAACCGAATCTGGATTGGCACCGATGGGGGGGGCCTGAGCACTTACGAACCCGAAACAAAAAGGTTCCGGCATTTTCGCTGCCAGAAATACTCTCCGCACACTTTGTCGAGCGATGTTGTTCGTTGCATTTTCCAGGATCGGACCGGGGATTTATGGATTGGTCTTTTTCCTGCCGGGGTGAATCATATGAACCGCCTGACCACGCCCATTCGGATTTATCGCGAAGAGCCTGGTTCGACCAATTCACTGAGCGACAACTCGGTTCTTGCCTTTTGGGAGGATCCCGATGGGGACCTCTGGGTGGCGACAGATCGGGGCGGATTGAACCACTGGGATTCCGCCCGGAACCAATGGTCCCATTACCGTCACGATCCGACCGATCCGGAGAGCCTGGGAGCTAATGCGGTTCTCTGCCTTTTTCGTGATCATCAGGGCCAGCTCTGGGCTGGAACCTATCAGGGTGGACTCAACCGGTTTGACCCCGAAAGGGGAAAATTCAAACGCTACCTCCCCGACGCCAATCGTCCGGATTGGCTGGGGAATCCCCATGTCTGGCGGATTGCGGAGGACACTCAGCACCGGCTTTGGATTGCGACCATGGGGGGGGTGGATTGCTTTTTGCCGGCTGAAGAGCGCTTTATTCATTACCGTTTCGATCCGGATGATCCGCGTAGTCTGAGTGATAATACAGTCTGGTGTCTCTTGGTTGCACGTGACGGTTCTCTATGGGCGGGCACGCATGGGGGGCTATCGCTCTGGAACTCAGACACGGGCGACTGGCGGCGATTTCAATCCAGCCGGGCTTCATCCGATTCATTGAGCCATAATGTTGTGGTGGATCTTTACGAAGACCGGGGGGGAAGGCTTTGGATTGCGACCATGGGGGGCGGGTTAAACCGCCTGGATCGGGTCACCGGTCGGTTCAGCAGTTATGGCGTGCCTCAAGGACTGCCGAGCGACACGGCGATGGGGGTCGTGGAAGATGACGACGGTTACTTGTGGATCACGACCAACCGTGGCTTGAGCCGTTTGGATCCCCGGACCGGAGAATTCAGGAACTACGACGAAAGCGACGGTCTTCAAGGATTGCAGTTCAATCGGGGCAGCCGATGGAAGCTCAGATCAGGAGAACTCATGTTTGGGGGGATCCAGGGCTTTAACCGATTCAATCCAAGAGCATTGGGATCCAACCCCGCTCCTCCACCAGTGGTGTTAACCGGCCTGGAGCTATTCGGCCAATGGATTCACCCGGGAACCGAAGGTTTTCCCCTGTCCAAGAGCATTACCGAGTTGCGTCGTTTGGAGTTGCCCGCACGGTATTCGGTCATCAGTTTCCGCTTTGCGGCCTTGAACTACCGTTCGCCCGAGAAGAACCAGTTTGCGTTTCAGTTGGAGAACTTCGATCGGGAACTGCGTCAGGCTGGACAGGTGCAGCGGGCAACCTATACCAATCTGGATCCCGGCAAATACCGGTTCCGGGTGTTGGCCGCCAATAACCACGGCGTTTGGAATCGGGATGGCACAAGCCTGGAGTTGATCATTCTTCCTGCGTGGTGGCAGACCTGGTGGTTTCGGGTCCTGGCGATTTCCGGGTTTGGGGGTGGACTTCTGATGGCAGGATGGCTCGTATCCAGCCGGAAGGCCAGATTCCGGTTGCGCGAAGCGGAGAGAGAACGAAAGCTGGCCCTGGAGCGACAACGATCGGCTGAAGCCTTGCAGGAAAGCCAGAAGCGTTATCGCCAGTTGGTCGAAAACGCCAATGATGGCATTTTTGTCGTTCAGGACGGTCTCCTGAAGGAGTCCAACAACCGTTTGGTTGAGCTCATGGGTTATAGTGTCGAATGCATCATCGGAAAGCCCTTTGATCAGTTTGTGCATCCCGAGGATCGCGCGCTCGTGGTCGAGCGGCATTTTGAAAGGGCCAAGGGCGCGAGTCATCTTCCACAGGCCTACAGTTTCCGGGCGTTATGCCGCGACGGGCGGATCATCTGGATTGAACTGAACACGACGGTGATCGAATGGGAGGGGCGGCCGGCTACTCTGAATATCCTTCGGGACGTTACTGACCGGAAACGCCTCGAGGAAGAACGATTCGCGCTGGAACGTCGATTACAGGAGACGCAAAAACTGGAAAGCCTTGGAGTGTTGGCCGGGGGCGTTGCGCACGATTTCAACAATCTGTTGACGGTAGTTTTGGGGAATGCGGCCCTGGCCGCAGAGCAGGTTCCCATCTCATCGGCCGCGGGTTCGTGTCTGCGTGAAATCGAGGATTCCGCCCGCCGGGCAAGCGAGCTCTGCCGCCAAATGCTGGCTTACTCGGGTCGAGGCAGTTTTCTTCAGGAAAGCATTCAGCTGTCCTGTTTGATTCAGGAGATGGCGCCGCTGTTGCAGGCCTCGGTATCCAAGAAAGCCCGTTTGGACGTCCATCTTTGCCAGCCGCTGCCACTCATCGAGGGCGATGTCAGCCAGATTCGTCAAGTGGTCATGAATCTGGTTCTCAACGCAACGGAAGCTCTCGACGACCAGGAAGGCGTGATCACCATTTCCACCGGCACGAGCAATCTGAGCCATGAAGAGTTGCGGGGGTACTTCGCCAACGATTCATTGAAGTCAGGCGCCTTTGTCTGGTTGAAAGTGGAGGATTCCGGCTGTGGAATGAGCCCCGAAATCCTGGAGAGAATGTTCGAACCCTTTTTCACCACCAAGTTCCTGGGACGCGGCCTGGGTCTATCCGCGGTTCTTGGCATCGTTCGACGGCATCGAGGTACGCTGAAAACCGAAAGCGCAACCGGGAAAGGAACGGTGATCCAAGTGGTGTTTCCAGAGGCCAAGACGGAAAAGACCGGGCCTCGCTCGGCAGCCATGGAGGTCGCTGGAGAGCGTTGGCGCGCTGGCCAGACGGTTTTGTTGGCGGATGACGAAGAGTCGGTACGCCGATTGGCCGCTAAACTGCTGGAGCGGTTGGGCTGCAAGGTCTTGCAAGCATCTGATGGCCAGGAGGCCCTTGAGGTTTATCGTCAGCATGCCCAGGAAATCAAGCTCGTCCTTCTCGATCTGACGATGCCCCGCATGGATGGGGTGGAAGCCTTCAAGGAATTGAACCGGCTGAATTCAAGACTTCCGGTTATCGTTGCCAGTGGGTACGCCCAGAAGGAAATCGCCGAACGTTTTGAGGGGGGTGGCATTGCGGGTTTCATCCAGAAACCCTACTCGATGGATGAGTTGCGACATTGGCTTCAGGACATTCTCGGTGGCTTCGAATCGTGAGTGAAACCAAACGAACGCAATGTCCAAATCGAACCGCGAATGTAAGCCAGGTCGTTTTATGCGCGGTTTTTGGTCGGCCTTGGCGATTTGGTTTTATGGCAAACAATTTGCTTTCTCTTGAGGCATGGCTTTGATAGATCAAACAACCGGCATGCGAAATTTCTGGAAGATGATTTTGTTGGTGGGTCTGGCGGGCTGGATGATGTTGCCGGCACAGGCCGATGAATTCAAATTGACCAATGGCGAGGTCATCAAGGGACGGACCGCCGGCCCGAACGAGGACGGTCTCATCATTGCGCTGGAGGTGGGAGGGTTTTCCGAACGGATTCCCTGGGCGCGGTTTTCCCAGGAAACCTTGAAGGCCTTGGCCAAGGATTCGAAGATCAAGCCGCACGTGGAACCCTTCATCGAGATCTCGTTGGAAGTCAAGATGAAGCGGGCGGCCCGCGAACGGGCCAAGAATCAGTATACCTTGCGCTACGATCCCAAGGTCGTGCGGCCTGAGGGGGGGGGCGGTTTTTTTGCGGGATTGACTTCACCGCTTGGCCTTTTGCTGCTGGGAGTGTTGTATTTGGCCAACTTGTTTGCCGCATGGGAGATCGCGCTTTTTCGACGCCGTTCCGCGGCGATGGTGTGCGGCGCCTCGGCAATTCTGCCGGTGCTTGGACCGCTGGTTTTTCTGGGGCTGCCTCCGCCTGGGGCTGGAGTTGAGGCTGAGGCTGCGCCCGCGGTCACCGAAGATACCTCGACGGGTGGAACCGGAGCTCCGCCGCCCGGAGGCGGCGCTTTGAGCATTTCGCGGCCCAAGTCGGGATCAGGCGCCGCGCTGCAGCCAGCCACCTATCGCCGGGGCGAAGTCACCATGAACCGGCGGTTTTTCGAAACCAAATTTCCTGGATTCTTCCGGGTGGTCCTGGGCGAGGCGGAGAAGGATTTTGTCATCGTATTTCGAACGAATCGGGATGAGCACATTGCGCGCCGCATTGCCCGGATCACCGCCAATGACCTCCATATTCAGTTAAACACAGGACCGGAAGTGAGCTTGTCTTTCGATGAAATCCGCGAAGTTCAGTTGCGCGAAAAACAAGCGAACGAATAATTTTCGGTCTTGAGTTAATCATCCGTTCAAAACCCGTTTGACGGCGGGCGGAATCGCGGCAATTGTTTAGCCTGAAGGTGAGCCAGCGAATGCCGATTTCATGAAATACAGCACCATTTTACTCTTTGGCGCCCCCGGGGCGGGGAAGGGGACGCAGGGCAAGGTTCTCGGAGTCGTGCCCAACTTCTTTCATAATTCCTGCGGGGACGTTTTCCGAAGCCTGACTGTCGATAGCGAATTAGGGCGGATTTTTCTCGATTATTCGGCCCGCGGGCAGTTGGTTCCGGACGAATACACCGTTCGCTTGTGGCACGAGTCCATCAAGAAACGGGAACAGGCAGGCCAGTTTCGGCCTGAGCGGGACACGCTCATCCTGGACGGCATTCCGCGCAACCTGGCTCAGGCCAAACTCCTGGAGGACACCCTGAATGTGAAGGCGGTGTTCAATCTGCTTTGCGCCGATCGCAATAAGCTGGTGGAACGATTACAGCGGCGCGCCTTGCGGGAGAACCGACTGGACGACGCGAGTCTGGAGGTGATTCGACGGCGGCTGGAGACCTATGAAAACGAGACTCGGCCGGTCCTTGATTTTTATGGCCCGAAGCTTGTCATTCAGATCGACGCAACCCTGACTCCCATCCAGGTTCTTCACAACATCCTGGAAGTGGTTGCCCGACGGGAAGGGCAGTTCGATCCCAATTCCTGGACATTCAGTCGGCCGTCTTAGCACGGGAAGGCCGCCCTATGGATCCGTTGCGCATTGTTTTCATGGGGACCGCCGACCTGGCCTGCCCGGTCCTGGAGGCCTTGGCGAAGGTTCCCGAGTATCAGATGCTTGCAGTGGTGACTCAGCCGGATCGTCCCAAAGGCCGGGATCTTCAATTGAGTCCGCCTCCGGTCAAGGTCACCGCGCAGAAATATGGATGGACCGTTTACCAGCCAATTCGCTTGCGGGCCGAGGAATCGATCCGGACGATCGCCGGATGGGAGCCCGATCTGATTGTGGTGGCGGCTTATGGACAGATTTTGCCTCCCGCAATTCTTTCTCTCCCCCAGTATGGCTGTTTGAATGTGCACGCCTCTTTGCTGCCGCGATACCGAGGGGCTAGTCCCATCCAATGGGCGATCCTCAACGGCGACCCGGAGTCCGGGGTGACCATCATGAAGATCGATGAAGGCCTCGATACGGGCCCCATGCTGAAATGGGAAACAACGCCCATCCGGCCAGACGATAACGCGCAGACACTTCATGATCGTTTGGCCGACTTGGGAGGGCGCTTGTTGCTGCAAACCATTCCCGAGTACGTCGCGGGTCGGTTGCCCTTGATTTCTCAATCCGCCGAAGGGGCAACCTACGCCAGAAAAATCACCAAGGAAGATGGCCGAATCAACTGGAGCCTTCCGGCCGGCGAGATCGCTTGCCGCATTCGCGCCTTCAACCCATGGCCGGGCAGTTTTTCTTTTGTTCCGGGTCCATCGGGTCTGGTGATGATTAAGTTCTGGGAGGCGGAGGTGGTGGAGGCTGCCGAGGCGCCCGCGGGGCAGGTGATTCGATCAGATCCGGAAGGTTTGGTGGTGGGCTGTGGCCTGGGAGCCTTGCGGTTTTTGGAACTCCAGCGGGAAGGCAAACGGCGCATGAAGATCAAGGAATTCCTGGCGGGTTTCCGTTTGGAACCGGCGGTCATGTTTCAGCCCGGTTTCAACGTTGCCTGAGAGGGCCTGTAGCGTTACAGTATCGGCCATGGCTATGAAGCATCAACTCGATTTCGAGAAGCCAATCTTCGAACTCCAGCGCAAACTGGATGAACTTAAAAAACATCCGGAAACCTACGGCATGGGCATCCAGTTGGATGAGGAGATTCAAAAGATTGAAACCAAAATCGAAGAGACCCGGAAACAGGTCTACTCCGAGTTGACCGCATGGCAGCGGGTTCAGATTGCCCGCCATCCAAAACGTCCCTACACCCTCGACTATATTCGGTTGGCCTTTAAGGATTATTCCGAGCTGCATGGGGATCGGCTATATGCCGATGACCGGGCGATGGTGGGGGGACTGGCGCGCTTGGGCGATTTTCGAGTGATGGTGATTGGAACCCAGAAGGGCCGCGATACCAAGGAGAACATCCTGAGAAATTTTGGATCCGCGCATCCCGAGGGCTATCGAAAGGCGCTGCGATTGATGCGCCTGGCGAATAAATTCAACCTTCCCATCATCACGCTGATCGACACCGCGGGCGCCTATCCCGGGATTGGCGCCGAGGAACGACACATCGCCGAGGCCATTGCCGTAAACTTGCGCGAGATGATGCTCCTGGAGGTGCCGGTGCTGGCCGCGGTCATCGGCGAAGGAGGTTCCGGGGGCGCGCTGGGGATTGGTGTGGCTGATCGCATATTGATCCTCGAGAATGCCTATTATTCCGTCATCAGCCCGGAGGGTTGCGCGGCCATTCTCTGGAAAGACCGTTCGGCGGCCTCTAAGGCTGCGGAAGCCCTGAAAATAACGGCGCGGGATTTGCACGCTTTGGGATTGGTGGACGAAATCGTCCCCGAACCTCTCGGCGGCGCCCATCAGGAGCCTGCCGCCACGGCAGTCACCTTGAGGGATTGTTTGATCAAGAACCTTCAGGAGCTATTGCAGATGCCGGCCCGGGAACGTCTTCAACGGCGCTATGAGAAATACCGGCTTTTTGGACATTTTCTCGAAAAAACCAGGACACCAGCCGCCGAACTGCCCCCCGGAGAGGTTGCATGAGCCTGTATCCTCTCTGTTTTCGCCCGGTTTTCATGGAGCGGGTGTGGGGTGGACGCAAGATGGCCGAGCTTTACGGAAAAGCCTTGCCCCCCGATGTTCCCATTGGCGAATCCTGGGAAATCAGCGATCGAACCGACGTGGTCAGTGTGATTGAGAACGGCCCCTGGGCGGGACGGGATCTGCGCTGGTTGATGGAACAGCATGGCGAGGCCCTGATGGGTGCCGCCGCTCCCTTAAACGGCCGGTTTCCTCTGCTGATCAAGATTCTGGATGCTCGCGCTGATCTCTCCTTGCAGGTCCACCCGCCGGCAGCCATCGCCGGCAGCCTCCACGGTGATCCCAAGAGCGAAATGTGGTATGTCACCGATACGGCACCTGACGCCCGGTTGTTTGCCGGCCTGAAGCAGGGTGTTCAGCAAGCCGAATTCGAACAGCGGCTTCAGCAGGGAACGGTGGCTGATTGTTTTCATCAGATTCCCGTTCGGGCAGGCGACGCGATGTGGCTGCCGAGCGGCCGGGTTCATGGATTGGGCGCAGGCGTCGTTCTGTTCGAGATTCAACAGAACTCGGACACAACCTACCGGGTTTTTGACTGGAACCGCGTCGGTTTGGATGGCCAGCCCCGGCAGTTGCACATCGATCAAGCCATGGCCTCGATCGATTTCAACGACTTCGAGCCGGGCCTGATTCAGAGCAAGTTTTCACGATCGGCTACCGTCAAGCTCCGGTTCCTCTTGGAGGATCCCCTGTTTTCAGTGCATGCCCTGCAAATACGGCGCGGGCAGCGCGTTTATCTGAGCGCTCCAGCGGTATCGGTTCTTGGATTGGTCGAAGGGAGGCTCGTCGTGAGGCATCAAGAACTGCAAGTCAGCCTTCGGCCAGGCCAGTTCTGTATGATTCCCGCCTGCCTGGAAAAGGTCTCGTTGACAGCCGAAACCCGGGTGACATATCTGCAGATCCAAGCGGGCGGACCCCAGAGCGGTTAGCACTACGGCGATCCTTCGGAGCGCGACTGAACTGAAAGCCGGTCGCAGCCATCGCACCAGTCACGGCGGTATGGATGGTTCGAACGACTTCTCCCTTGAGCGCGTTGTAGCGGCGGTCTTCGACACAGCCGCGCTCTGATTGGATCCAGAAGTGTCAATTCAGGCCCCAGGTTTCCGGATTTCAGCGGCTATGCTGGCGCGATGCGAATCGAGTTGGACCAGGAGACGGCATAACGCCGAAAGACGGGGCATGGGGACACCGGCCTGTTCAGCCCATCGGAGAGGTGTTAGGAACAGGCTTTCCAATTCAATCGGCAGGCCGCGTTCAAAATCCAGCAAGGTAGAGGCTCGGTAAGGCCCCATCGAACGGGTGCGATCGATGTTCAGTTCCGCCAATCCGTGATCAATATCATGGCCCAAGGCCCTGCCGGCTGCGATCACTTCCCGCATCAGGTCACGAACCAGAGCTTCCCATCGGGCATCGGCAAGCAACTGATCGGTGGGCAGACAGGGTCCTAAGGGAACTCGCGGGCTGGGAACACCCTCGCAGACCGCCTCATATCCCGCCGCACCGGCAACGCCCAGGCCGTTGAATGGGATGTTCCAGATCAGTTTTTCCCAGTGGGCGCGGGCCAAATCGTCAGTGACTTCGCACGGGATGCCCGCCTTCAAAAACTCCCCGGACAAGGCGCGCGTTCGAGATTGTGAACGACGTCCAAATTCGCCCAGGACGATCCGCCCATAGGCTGTGTGCCGAATGTGTCCCGGGGACAGGCGGTTCACACAGACAAAACAAAGCCCGCCCAGGATGTTGTCCGGTCCAAAAAGGACGCTCAATTGTTCCTCGTTGCCCAGGCCGTTTTGGAGGGTGACGATCAGCGTGTGCCGGGTCACCAGAGGAGGCAATAATCGGCCCAGCTGATCATTGGCGGTCGTTTTCAGCCCGATGAATACCACGTCGCAAGGCCCGATTTCCTCGGCAGCAATGGCGCAACGCGGGCGCAGAAAGAAATCACCATCCACGCTCTCAATCCGGAGTCCGTGGTCGCGGACGTGGGCAAAATCCGAGCGAAGCAGGAAATGAACATCAGGCAACACCCGGTTCAGCCGGGCGGCATAAAAGCAGCCCAAAGCACCACAGCCTACCATCGCAATTTTCATTGATTCATGCCGGGGCCACCCGCCGGCCCTCGGAAAATAAAAAAGCACTCTGCGCGAACAGAGTGCCTGTTGGTTGAAAACCCGTTTACTTGGTGCCCAGGATCGCGTCCTTGGCGGCTTTGGCCACGCGGAATTTCACGACCTTCTTGGCGGGAATCTTGATCTGCTCGCCCGTGGCCGGATTACGGCCGAGGCGGGCTTTGCGATTCACAAGCACCAGCTTGCCAATGCCCGGCAGGGTGAACGTGTTCTTGGCGTTCTTGTACGCCAGCTCCGCCAGAAAATCCAGAACTTCGGATGCGCTCTTCTTTGTGACACCAGTTTTGTCAGCAATCGCGGCGGCGATCTGGGACTTGGTCAATGGTTTTGCCATATTTTTTTATAATTTTGGGTTAGCTGAAGTCATGATAGACTCGCTTCAATTAAAGCGCCTTGCCTCGGAGACGCAAGGAAAAAAATGCGCATTCTCACAGGAAAACCTCGTTTTTGCTGGGTTTTTCAAAGCTCGGTCTTGACAGACTTCCTCCAATGCACAACATCAATCGCATGTCCGTGCTGTTCTCGATTCAAGGCGAGTTCCGCTATCACGTCGTGCGCAAATTGCACGAAGGCGGCATGGGCGTGGTCTACGAGGCCGAGCAACACGGAGCGCGCGGATTCACCAAACGACTGGCTATCAAAGTCATACGACAGTCATTTACCGATCAGAAGCTCTTTATCGAGAATTTTATCGGCGAGGCCCGACTTGTGGCCGATCTGATTCACACCAACATCGTTCAGACGTATCATCTTGGCGAGACCGAGGGGCGATATTACATAGCGATGGAGCTCATTCGCGGGGTGAATCTCGAGGAATTACAGGAGCGATTGCGCGGACTGGAGCAGGCTCTGCCGATGGAACTGGCGGTGTTTATAGCCAGCCGGGTGACGCGCGGATTGAGCTACGCGCATGGCAAGACGGACCGTGACGGAACCCCCCTGGGCATTGTGCATCGCGATGTCAGTTCAAAGAACATTTTGATCGCCTTCGAGGGGGACGTGAAGTTGACGGACTTTGGCATTGCCAAGGCTCGAGGTTTTCTTCAAGACCAGGAGGGGGAAGTGGTGGCCGGGAAGGCGGATTTCATGAGTCCGGAGCAAGCGAGTTTTCGAATTACGGACCGTCGATCGGATCTATTTTCGACCGGGGTAGTGCTGGCTTCGTTATTGTTGGGACGAAATCCTTTTCAGGGCGACACCCCCGAGTTGTCCCGCGATCGTATTTTGCGCATGCCGATCCCCGATTTTCGGCTATTGGATTCGCGGGTGGACCTGCGGCTGAATGAGATCTTGCATCGGGCGCTGGCCCGGGATCCCGAGCAACGGTATTCGACCGCGGACCAGATGCTGGTCGATCTGGAGCACTATATTTACGATCGGGGCTATGGTCCCACCAACGAAACCTTGGGCCGGTATATCCGTGATCTTTTTGGCCAAATACCCGCGCGAGGCACGGAGATGGAACATGCGACGGCCTGCTGGAATTCCATGATGTCCCGGAGGACGGGCTAACGAAGTGGGGCGCCAATTTCTCGCGATGCGGGAGAGCCTTCGACGGAGTCAAAGCAGGCGGCCTTGTTTATCCGGCGGGCGTTGCAGGCCTAGTTTGCGCGAGATAAGCTCGGTGGCCACGCGGCCTTGCGGGGTGCGATTCAGGTAACCCTCCATGATCAGATACGGTTCGTAGACTTCCTCGAGGGTATCAGGTTCTTCCCCGACGGCGACCGCCAGGGCCCCGATGCCAACCGGACCGCCGCCGAATTTCCGAATGATGGTTTCCAGGATCCGGATGTCCATTTCATCGAGCCCATTTTTGTCGATATCGAGCAGGGCCAGGGCCTTGTCGGCCACCTCGGCGGTAATGGTGCCGTCGCCGCGGACTTGGGCATAATCCCGGACCCGTCGCAACAAGTTGTTGGAGATGCGAGGGGTTCCCCGGCTGCGCCGGGCGATCTCGAAGGCGCCGGCGGTGTCGATGGTCACTGCGAGGAGGCGAGCCGAGCGGAGGACGATTTGCTGCAAATCCTCGGCCTGATAGTAATCCACCCGTTCTTTGATCGGGAAGCGGCTTAAAAGCGGCGAAGTGAGCAAACCGCTCCGGGTTGTGGCCCCGATGAGGGTAAAGCGGGGCAGATTGAGGCGGACACTTCGAGCGTTGGGTCCCTGGTCGATGATGATGTCCAGCTTGAAATCCTCCATGGCGGGATAGAGGTATTCCTCGATCGTTTTTTGAAGACGATGGATTTCATCGATAAACAGAACGTCGCCGGGTTCCAGGTTGGTAAGCAACCCCGCCAGGTCGCCCGCTTTTTCGATCGTGGGGCCGCTCGTGGATTTGACGTTGGCCCCCATGGCCTTCGCCAAAATATTGGCGAGGGTGGTTTTGCCCAGACCCGGCGGGCCACTTAAAAGAAGGTGGTCCAGAGGTTCTTCCCGCTGTCGGGCGGCTTGCACGGCGATCTCCAGACGTTCTTTAACCTTGTTTTGGCCGGTAAACTCGGAGAAGAGGGACGGCCTCAGCGTCAGTTCCAACACTGGATCGGGTTTAATTAATACATCTGAGACAAGCCGCTCACTCATGGCGATCGCAGAATGATTGAAGCTGCTTCGATCGACAAGCCTAAAGGCGGCCCCCAGAACCGCACAGAAGATGCTCCAAAAAAATCGAACCGCGAATAAACACGAATAGACGCGAATAGAAGCAGAGGCATCCGATGGGGCTGAATCCCCGACAACCCATCGATGTTCCCAACACTGCAGGATCTTCGTATTCGGCCCGCCATGATTCGCGTGGATTGGCGTCCATTCGCGGTGAAGTCGTTTCATTTGCGGTTCAGGGCCGATTTTCGGCTCTTGCTTGGATCGTGTTTGTTTGGTAGAAGATCCGTAATCCCCAGAAAGTCTAAAGCCCAACTCCATGCGCCTATGAAACAAACTGCTTATTCACTCCGCAAATGCTTCGCCATGCTTGGCCTGATGACCGTGCTAGCAAGTCTGCCGCTGCGGGCCGAGTTTATCCAACCGGTCGCTGTGCAGGTCTCCAACGGCACCGAAACCCAGGATGCCCTGATCAACGGACAAGGCTTCGACGAGCCCGGGCTTGGATCGCCCCAGTCCATTCATAATCGCACCGCCTCGGAAATGTGGTCCGGCATCGGATCCATCCGGGAATCGGCCATCTGCGATCTGGGCAAAACCGTGAGTCTCACCCGAGTCTACATCTGGAACTACAACGCGGCGGATGCTACGGACGTGGGCATGAAGGACGTGGAGGTTCAAGTCTCGGCAGATACCGACATGGCAACGGCCAGTTTTAACACGATCGCGGTCCTGTCTCTGAAGGAAGGAGGAGACACGGCCCAGGCCTTTGATGTTGCGGGCACCAATGTGCGCCTGGTGAAACTCAAGGGACTTTCGAATTGGGGACAAGGCTACACCGTGGGCTTGGCCGAGGTGCGGTTTGAAAGCGGCGAGATCGCCGGCAACGTGCCCACCGTTGTGGTCAACAGCCCGAGGGAAGGGGATGAGATCAAGCTGGGATCCGATATCACTGTGGATGCCAGGGTGACGGACAAGGACGCCGATCTGCAGAAAGTGGAATTGTTTGACGGCGATAGCTTGGTGACGAACAAGACCACGACGACCTTCACCGTGGTCGTCAAACAGCCGGCGGCGGGCAACCACGCGCTGCGTGTGGTCGCCACGGACAAGACTGGCAAGACCGCCTGGGTGACCGTGAACGTGAACGTGCGGGAACTGGTGGCTGACCGGATCCTCAAGATTGATGATACCGCCGACGAAGGGACGGAGCTCAACCAGATCAGTTACAGCGGATCCTGGAACCTCGCCCAGGGCGTTGAGAGTGATCCGCGTTATAACCACAACGATCATTACAGCCTCGGCAATAACAAGACCGACTTTTTCGAGGTCCGGTTTAAAGGCGTGAAGATCGATCTGTTTGCCACGGTGGCCAGTCACCATGGCAGCGGCATGGCCAGCATTGACGGCGGTCCCGAGTCCAAGGTGACCTACAAGGCCACCCAGCGCGCCGAGCAGGTCTTTGTCTGGGGCAGCCCTATCCTGGCCAACCGCGAGCATGTTCTCAAAGTGCGCACTTTCGGCGACGGCGTGGTTACGGCCGATCGCTTCGACGTAAGCGTCTCCGACAAACCCGATCTTGCGCAGGCATCCATCCGGAGCGTCACGTTTACCGAGTTAGTGGTGGTGATGGAGGACGTTGGCGCCAGCGTCGTCGATCAGACCACGGTCAAACTCTCGCTGGATGGCGCGCCCGTGCCGGCCACCGTTTCCAAATCAGGTTCGATCACCACGATCAGCCATACTCCGGCAACTTCTTTTGCCCCCGGGTCCACCCATCTGGCTTTGGTTGAAGCCAAGGATAAGGCGGGCGCCAACCTGGTGAGCGAACTTTCCTTCAACCTGCCGGCGCCGATGTTTCCCCTTTCCGGTTTGGGCGGGCCCGGCAGCACAGCGGGGAATTGGGGATTTCGTGAGATTTGGGGCGCGGGCCGCGTGGACGCCGTGGTATCGGCGGTAGAGGTCGCCTTGAAGGCGAACCAGGCTGGTTTTGCAGGTCAGGTTTACGACACCCGGGTGCCGCTCATTAATTTCGGTTTGTCCTCGAATCCCGGCGGCGGCGGATTGTTCCCCGATGACCAGCCGTTGCCGGCCGAATCTCAGGGATTGAGCGTGGGCGATTTTGTCATCGTCGCCCGCGCGAATATTGCATTTCCCCGGAATGGCGATTGGACGATCGGCGTGCATAGCGACGATGGTTTTGCCTTGCGAGTCATTGGGCATCCGTTCGACAGCGTCAGCGGCAACGGCGTGCGGGACGACAATTTCCCGGAATTTATGGGCTGCCTGACAGAGACAACCGACAGCAACGCCCGGGGCATTCTCAAGGGGTTGGCCGCCGGCAATTACGAAATCGAGCTTGTTGCCTTTCAGCGCGTTGCCGCGTCTTACATCGAGGTTTATGCTGCGGAAGGCGCCTTTGTCGAAGACGCCGAGACCGACCAGTGGAAACTGATCGGCGAATCGGGAGGACTGCAAATTCTGGCGGCTCCAGCCAAATTCGAGATTCAGCAAATCACCAAGAGCGGCGGCCTGGTATCGATCGAGTTTCAATCCCCCAATCCCAGCGGCCAGCACCAACTCCTCGATAGCGTGGACTTGCGGACCTGGAATACCGTCGCCGGAGCGGTGTTTGAAAAGACCACAGGAAACGGAGTCCGGGCGACCGTCTCTGGCGTGACGGACAACGCCAAATTCTATCGCCTGACCTTGCCGTAAGGTGCTTCACTGGCCGAGTGAGCTGCAAACGGGTTCAATCCTGAGGCGCGCGGAGGGCGGTGTTCAGCTGACGCTGAGCTCGGTCTCAAAAGCACAAGCTGGTCGCAGCCGATTCGAGGCTCAGAGATCCTGATCTCGTATCGAGAGGCAAGGATGGCCGTGGAAAATGAGTGACCCCAAAAACGCGTGTTGACCAGGAGTTTGGCGAGCAGGTTTTGGACTTGCCGTTGGTCCGGGAGGGGGGGGAAGGATTGGGGCATGCCCCAAGTTCAGTTACCGGTATTTCCTGTCGGCACGACGGCGATCACTGCCGAGCTGGGATATGAACGGCGAGACCAACAAGTCGTTTACCTCAACGGGCATTTGCCCGTGTTTACGCACCCGGTGGACGATCTGGCCAGCTTTCGTTTTTTTACGACGCAGCTGATCCTCAATGGCACGGCAACCCAAAGCCAAATCGTCAAAGCCTTTGGGGGGCCGCTGACGACGGTCAAACGATGCTGTCGTGAGTATCGGGAGCGGGGCGGGGCCGCGTTTTTCAAGCCCGCAGCGCCAAGTAACACTGGATCAGCTCCAGGCCGAGCACAAAGATCTCCCCGAAACCGAGCGCTTTACGCAATTGCGCACCGCCAAGAAACATTTCGTGGATACCATCAAGCTGATTGCTTATCGGGCCGAGACGATGCTGGTGCAGATCGCACGCGAGAAACTCCAGCGCCATGACGATGCGCGGTCCTTGGTACGACAGGTCTTCACCAGCACGGTCGACCTTTGTCCCAATCCGGACCAGAAGACCCTCACCGTGCGTTTGCATCAACTGACCACAGCCGCCCATGACCATGTCCTGGATCACTTGTGCGCTGAACTCACCGCCACCGAAACTACCTATCCAGGCACCGACTTACGCCTGGTTTTTGAGCCAATTCAGGCCAGTCAATTTCCTCGAGATCAGGATTCCTGAGCCTGGACGCCGTCCATAACCGGCACGCCGGGCCTGTCTGGAGGTAACTGACTCCGATTTGACCGGTGGGTGCTCCGGTGCGATCCTGCGATCGGTGTGTGGATGAAAGCCGAAGGACGTTCAGCGAGGCTGGGACTCAGCTGGGCTACAGCGCATACTGGGGGATCTTGATGGTTTCTCCGTCTTTCAGGGCCGAGAGGTGGGCGTAATAGCCGGGAACGGTCATGTTCAATGCGTCAACCACATCGACCGCCGGTTTGCGTTTTCGGAGAATTGAATCAACAAAATCGTCTGCGAGGTAACCATGGGATCCGCCATGCCCGCCTGCGGCCACACCTGGAGGGAGAGCGTATTTCTTTGTTTGGAGGCCTTGTCCAAGGGCCTTTTCGAGCCGATGATTGCCTTCGGCATCCCCCTCAAAACCGCCCGCCCGCCCGTTGTGCCAGTCATAGCCCGCGTACTCTCCCCGGATTCGGCCGGATTCCAGATACTCTCCTTGAGAACCGCAGATCATGATGCGCGAAAGACCGCCCTCGCTGGTTCGGAACAAGCCAACCTCGGAGTTAAAGACATTTCCGATGTTGTTTGGCTGCCGCTTGCTTTTGTCAAACAGCGCCGTTCCGTGGCAGCTTACTTGGAGGAAACTTCCGTGGGTGACTCCGACATAGTAAGCGGTCGCGTGGGTAGGATACCACATGGGACAGCCGTGCTTGCGCCAGTCTTTATAGGAGGCGAGGGGTGGGGTGCCCAATGAATGAGGATGACAGTATTCCCCTTCGGAATAGACAATACGGCCAAAGACGTCCGCCGCATAAAGCTTTTCCATGGCGTAGAGGTCATCGTGAAAGACCGACGTCTCGAACATGGCATAGACCAGTCCCGAGTTCTTCTTGACGCAAGCCAGCAGTTTCTCCGCGTCCTCAATATCGCCCCGGAAGGCGGGAACGGCGGTGCAGACGTGTTTGCCGTGGTTAAGCACCTCGATACAATGCCGGGCGTGTGATGGGGCGTCCGTGGCGACGAAAATGGCCTCGATCTTGTCGTCTTTCACCATCTCCTCGAGGGAAGGATAGGTCTTGCCGCAACCGACGTGTTTGGCCAGGGCTGCGCAGCGGTCGGGAAACAGGTCGCTCACCGCAACGACCTCGACGTTGGGATGGTTTTGGAATTCAAAGGCCGCCGAGAACTTGCACAAGCCGTAGCCGACCAGTCCCATTCTGATTCTGCGATCGCTGAACGGCTGCCAGGCCTTTGTCCGGTCGGGGGTCGTTTTCGTTTGATCAAAACCGGGGATGGCCTCGGCGCCATGAGTGCGGTGGATCAGAGAGGGAGTTGCAGCCACTGCGGAAGCCGTGGCGCCCAGGAATGATCGTCGAGAAAGTCGGGTTGACATAACAGGTTATGCCCCGAGTATAGTCGGGTTCTCCCCGGCGGCCAATCGGTATTTTGGCCTTTCTCGCCCACAAGGCGAACCCTTCTATGGGAGGACGGTGCGACCCATCAGGAATCGGTCGCACTCGCGCGCGGCAGCTCGGCCTTCGTGGATGGCCCAGACAACGAGGCTTTGACCCCGTCGCATGTCGCCCGCAGCAAATACTCCGGGTCGATTCGTGGCAAACAGGCCATATTCGGCTCGGACATTGGATCGGTCGTCCCGGCCCACTCCCAACTGGTTCAGCAATGCATCCTCAGGCCCAAGGAATCCCATGGCCAGCAAGACCAACTGGGCGGGGATCACCTTCTCGGTCCCGGCGATTTCCCGGGGAACCATACGGCCTTTCGGATCCTTGATCCATTCAATATTGATCGTATGGACGGCCTTGACGCAACCCTGGCCATCGTTTTCAAAACGTTTGGCCGTGATACAATACAGGCGCGGATCCTGGCCGAACCGAGCGGCGGCCTCCTCCTGTCCGTAATCCAGGCGGTAGACCTTGGGCCACTGCGGCCAGGGATTGTTGGCCAGGCGCTGCTCCGGCGGCTTGGGCAGGATCTCCAATTGCGCGATACTGCGGCAACCGTGCCGCATGGACGTGCCCACGCAATCCGTGCCGGTGTCGCCCCCTCCGATGACGACCACATCCTTCTCCTGGGCGGAAATGGGGTGGCCATCGGCATGCGTGCCATCCAGAAGGTTGCGGGTGTTGGCCGTCAGGAATTCCATGGCGTAGTGAACCCCCTGCAGCTCGCGGCCCTCGATGGGCAGATTCCGCGGTTTCGTGGCCCCGCCGCACAGGACGATGGCGTCAAACTCCTGTTGGAGACGTTCCACGGCGAGATCGACCCCGACGTGGGCGCGCGTTACGAACGTAATGCCCTCTTTGGCCAGCAGATCCACGCGCCGTTGAACGACCCGCTTATCCAGCTTCATGTTTGGAATCCCATACATCAACAACCCGCCGATCCGATCGGCCCGCTCAAACACCGTGACCCAGTGCCCGGCCTTGTTGAGTTGCGCGGCGCAGGAGAGGCCAGCCGGCCCGGAACCGATCACCGCCACCCGCCGGTCTGTGCGATTCACGGGAGGATGGGGTTGGACCCAGCCCTGATCGAAAGCCCGATCGATGATCGAGCACTCGATATTCTTAATCGTCACGGGCGGGTCGATGATTCCCAGCACGCACGATCCTTCGCAGGGCGCCGGACAAACCCGGCCGGTGAACTCGGGGAAATTGTTGGTTTTATGAAGGCGCGCCAGGGCCTCCTGCCAAAGGCCGCGATAAACCAGGTCGTTCCATTCCGGAATCAGATTGTTAATCGGACACCCGGACGCCATGCCGGCCAGGAGATGGCCGGTATGACAAAAGGGAGTTCCGCAATCCATGCAGCGCGCCCCCTGGGCCTTCAATTTCCCCTCGTCAAAAGGCAGGTGAAATTCGTCCCAATGCCGAATCCGGTCCCGGGGATCGGATTCCGCGGGCAATTCTCGAACAAACTCTAAAAAGCCAGTCGGTTTTCCCATTTGAAATCCTTTGTCAAAACGTGGTCATCGAGGGCTTAGCTGCCACCCACGCGGGCGGCGTCGCGAGCATTTTCTTCAAAGGCGGCCATGACCGCCTCCTCGCCGCTTAGCCCGGCATCCTTAACGCGTTTCAGTGCCAGCAAAACACGGTGATAATCCTTGGGAACCACCCGGACGAAGCGAGGCAAATATCGGGTCCACTCTCCCAGGATGGTGGCGGCTCGCTGGCTGCGCGTATAGATGGCGTGACGCTCGATCATCTGCCGGACGGTGGCGGTTTCCTCGGGATCCTCCAGTTTCTCCAATCGCACCATGTCCGGATTGCAGCGCCGGGCGAAATCTCCGGTGTCATCGATCACGTAAGCGATTCCCCCGGACATGCCGGCCGCAAAATTGCGTCCGGTCTTTCCCAGGACCACCACGCGGCCGCCCGTCATATATTCGCAGCCATGATCGCCCACCGATTCCACCACGGCCTCCAGCCCGCTGTTGCGCACGCAAAATCTTTCGCCCGCCATGCCTCGGACATAGGCCTCTCCCTGCGTGGCGCCGTAAAACGCCACATTTCCAATGATGATGTTTTCCTCGGCGACGAAGGTGGATCCGGCCGGCGGATACACAATGACTCGTCCGCCGGACAAACCCTTGCCGACGTAATCGTTGGCGTCGCCCTCCAATTCGAACGTGAGTCCCCTTGGCATGAACGCGCCGAAGCTCTGACCGGCCGAGCCCTTGAATCGGAGATGAATGGTATCGTCCGGCAGGCCCACGGCTCCGTAACGGCGGGTGACTTCACTGCCCAGCATCGTGCCCACCACGCGCTGGGAATTTCGAATGGGCAGGGTGGCTTTGACCTTCTGTTGACGTTCCAGCGCGGGCTGGCAGATCTTCAGCAACACCTGATAATCGTAAGCCTCCTGCAGACCATGGTCCTGCGGCACCTGGCAATAACGGCCCACCTCAGGCCCCGCCTCCGGCTGATAGAGAATCCGGGAGAAGTCCAGGCCCCGCGCTTTCCAATGGTCCACCGCCCGTCGGACTTCCAGTCGATCCGTCCGGCCTACCATTTCATCAAAGGCGCGAAAGCCGAGTTGCGCCATCAGCTCCCGAACTTCCTGGGCAATAAACCGCATGAAGTTGATCACATGATCCGGATTGCCGGTGAAGTTCCGACGCAGACGGGGATCCTGCGTGGCCACGCCGACCGGGCACGTGTTCTTGTGGCAGACCCGCATCATGATGCATCCCAGCACCACCAAGGGACCGGTGGCAAATCCAAATTCCTCCGCGCCCAGCAGGGCGGCGATCACCACGTCGCGGCCCGTTTTCAACTGGCCGTCGGTTTCCACCACGATGCGGCTCCTCAGGTTATTGAGGACCAGCGTTTGATGCGTTTCCGCCAGCCCCAGCTCCCACGGAATGCCCGCGTGCTTGATCGAGGTCTGCGGAGAGGCGCCGGTGCCGCCGTCATAACCGCTGATCAAGACCACGTCAGCATGGGCTTTGGCCACGCCCGCCGCCACTGTGCCCACGCCGACCTCCGAAACCAGCTTCACGCTGATCCGCGCCTGATGATTCGCGTTCTTCAGGTCATGGATCAATTCCGCCAGATCTTCGATGGAATAAATATCGTGGTGGGGAGGCGGTGAAATCAGCCCAACGCCGGGTGTGGCGTGGCGAACCTTCGCGATCCAGGGATAGACTTTGTGGCCCGGCAGCTGACCGCCTTCGCCGGGCTTAGCCCCCTGCGCGATCTTGATCTGCAGCTCCTTGGCGTTAACCAGATAGAGACTTGTCACGCCAAACCGCGCCGATGCCACCTGCTTGATCGCGCTGTTGCGGGAATCCCCCTCGGAATCCACCTCGTAACGAGCCGGATCCTCGCCTCCCTCGCCTGTGTTGCTCTTGCCTCCAAGGCGATTCATGGCAACCGCCAGCGCCTCGTGGGCCTCCTGGCTGATCGAACCGTAGGACATCGCCCCCGTCTTGAAACGCTTGACAATCGAGTCAACCGATTCCACATCCTCCAGCGGAATAACATGGGGGGCGAACTTGAAATTCAGCAGGCCCCTCAAGGTGGCGAGTTTCTTGGATTGGTTATTGACCAGCGCCGAATACTCTCTGAACAACTCAAAATTGTTCGTTCGACAAGCCTGCTGCAGCCGGTGAATGGTCTCGGGATTGAACAGGTGATACTCGCCATCGCTGCGCCATTGATAGTTGCCGCCCGGATCCAGAACACCGTCCCCGGTCGTCCGATCCGAAAAAGCGCGGGCATGCCGGAGCCGCACCTCCTCGCAGATCACGTCCAGACCAATTCCTTCCAGGCGGGACGGCGTCCAGGTGAAGAATTGATTGATCACTTCATGGTTCAGGCCCACCGCCTCGAAGATCTGCGCGCCGCGATAGCTTTGAATCGTCGATATCCCCATCTTTGAAATAACCTTGACAACACCTTTCACAACGGCTTTCACATAATTTTTTATGGCCATTTTGTGATCGATGTTGACCAGCAGTCCCTGGCGGATCAGATCGTCCAGCGTCTCAAAGGCCAAATAGGGGTTGATCGCCCCGGCCCCGTATCCGATCAGCAGGGCATAGTGGTGCACCTCGCGGGGCTCGCCCGACTCGACGACCAGCCCCACGCGGGTTCGGGTTCCCTGGCGGATCAGGTGATGATGCAGGCCCGCCACCGCAAGCAGCGCCGGAATGGGCCCGAGTTTGGCATCGATGCCGCGATCCGAAAGAATCAGCAGGTTGTGTCCGTTCTCGATGGCCTGATCAGCGGCGACAAATAGCTGGTCCAAGGCCATTTCCATGCCTTCGCCGCCCTTGGCGATCGGGAAAAGCATGGGCAGCGTCGCGGCTTTGAATCCCCGATGATTCACCTGCTTGAGCTGGGCCAGTTCCTCGTTCGACAGGATGGGGGTTTTCAGCTTGATCAGATGCGCGCTCTCGGGATCCGGGTGCAGCAGATTGCGCTCGGATCCGATCGTCGTCACCGTCGAGGTGACAATCTCCTCGCGGATCGCATCGATGGGGGGATTGGTGACCTGGGCGAAGAGCTGCTTGAAGTAGTTGTACAAAAGCTGCGGTTTGTCCGAGAGCACCGCCAGCGGGGTGTCGTTGCCCATTGAGCCCAGGGCTTCCACGCCATCCCGGGCCATCGGCGCCAACAGCATCCGCAGTTCCTCAAAACTGTATCCAAAGGCCTGCTGACGCCTGAGCACGGTCTCATGGTCGGGTCTTGCCAGTTCCGGCGCCTCCGGAAGATCCTCGAGCCGCACCACGTTTTGGTTCAGCCATGTCTGGTAAGGATGCGCCGTGGCAATCTCCCGCTTGATCTCCTCGTCGTCCACAATCCGGCCTTGCTCGGTGTCCACAAGAAACATGCGGCCCGGCTGCAACCGGTCTTTCGCCAGCACCCGGTCCGGGGGAACGTCCAGCACGCCCACCTCGGAGGCCATGATCACCAGGTCGTCCTTGGTCACGTAATACCGGGACGGCCTTAGCCCGTTGCGATCCAGGACGGCGCCGATCCGAATCCCGTCGGTGAAGGCAATGGACGCCGGACCATCCCAGGGCTCCATCAAACAGCTGTGATATTCGTAGAAGGCCTTCTTCTCGTCGCTCATGCTCTCATGGTTTGCCCAGGGCTCCGGGATCATCATCATGACCGCATGTGGCAACGATCGTCCGCTCAAGACCAGCAATTCCAGGCAATTGTCAAACATGCCCGAGTCGCTGCCATCCGCGCAGATCACCGGCAGAACCTTGCCCAGATCCTCGCGGAACAGTTCCGAGGCGAACATGGCCTGCCGGGCATGCATCCAGTTGATGTTCCCCCGAAGCGTGTTGATCTCGCCATTGTGCGCCATGTAACGATACGGGTGCGCGCGCTCCCAGCTTGGAAAGGTGTTCGTGCTGAATCGCGAGTGCACCAATGCCAGCGCGGTTTCCATGGAGGGATCGAGAAGATCCGGATAGTAATCCTCCAACTGCTCCGCCGCCAGCATGCCCTTGTAGACCAGGGTCCGATGCGACAAACTGCCAATGTAAAATTCCCGCTTGCCTTTGCCACTGATGTAGCGAATCACATTCTCAGCCCGCTTTCGGATCACATACAGCTTGCGCTCAAACGCCATCGGATCCGTGATCCGCGAATCGCAGCCGATGAAGACCTGCTGGATCCACGGTTCTCCCGCCCGCGCGGTCTGCCCCAGATGCGTGTTGTTGGTTGGCACCAGCCGCCATCCCAGCAGCCGCTGGCCTTCCGATTGAATGATCTCCTCGAACCAGCGTTGACACTTCCGGCGCTCAGCCGCGTCGTGCGGAAGAAACACGTTGCCCACCCCATAACCCCCCGGCGCCGGCAGGGTGATCCCCGCGTCACCGCAGCATTGCCTCAAGAACGTGTCCGGCATCTGCAACAAAATTCCGGCCCCGTCCCCTGTGTTGGGCTCGCAGCCGCAGGCGCCCCGATGACGCAGGTTCAGGAGAATCGTCAAGGCTTGCCGCACCAAGGCGTGGGATTTTCGCCCTTTGATGTTGACCACAAAACCCACCCCGCAGGATTCGTGCTCGAATTGAGGATCATACAGACCCTGTTTCTCCGGAAGCCCGGTTCGTCGAGTTTCGCGGTTTCTTTGGCTTTTGTCTTCGCTGCTCATTTTAAAAATCCCCGTCTAACTACCATTACCAATAGCCTGTTCAACTCATTTTTTCTATTTTTCCCCATAAATTTTTCGAACAAAACTCGACGGAGACTTCGCTTCTTAGTGCCTCGTAATTAGCCGGTTTTGCTGGCGATAATGGCCTTATTAGCCAGGGTTATGCGAAGAAGGGTGATGTTGAGGTTTATTAGATGCTCTCGCGCAAATGGTTCGCCCCGCCATCGATCGCGCGCTTCAATCGGATCCAACGCATCCCCATCGCCGCCTTCCCGATTCCACCCCCCTCGCTCGTTCATGACGTCTTCGCCGGAGGAGAGTTCAGGTAACAGATCGCGCGCTGCTTCATGGCGTCCACATTGAGCAAAAGTTCTCCCGAGCCTGACTCCTGGGGATCGATGACCCAAATGGCGTCGGCCACCGCTTGGGCTGAGGGAACGTAATCCATCAAGCGATTACGAAAGGGGGTGAGCAAGGATTCCTGATGCCGGTGGCCGTCTTTGCCCGGAGAAACGGCCAGATACAGCATATCCATTTCGACCAGGTCATTGAAGAAATGCGTGCCGAGAGAAATGTCCGGCACCAATCCCTCGTGCATCAGCGCCAATTCACAAAGGACAGAGACGGTGTTGATCTCGGCGAAAGAGACCGGGACGCCGAGGGAAGGCATCGAGGTTCCCCAGCGGCCGGGACCGATCAGCATGAGAACGCCGTTTTCGTGGGGCAGGGGATGGTGGGTGAGCCGGCCAATCGCGCGGGCCACCGAATATCGCCGGCTCATGCTCATTTGGGCGTAGACCGATGGGACGACATAGATAAGCCGGCTGATGGCGGTGGAGACGCTTTGCCCGATGATGGGGCCGGAGCTTTCGAGCAGGACCTGATCCTGGCGGAGGCGGGTGGGGAACCGGACCCGGCTGCCTGTGCCTCGGATCTTGACCTGGAAGGGACGGCATTGGAGGAGATTAATCTTATAATTAGACTGATTAAGGAAATTCAAGTTGAACTCAATATCAACAGGATAATCATAAGCCTCCTGAAGCAGCCGCAGCAAATCACGCATGTTCGGCACAAAATCGGTTTCGGTGAGCAAGCGGTCCAGATGAATGAATCCGGAGAAGGATTGAGGATCCGAGGAAGCTCGGGCTTCGTCCCGTTCCGCCAGGAGGTTGAGAAGGTTGGGGGGGAGAGAGCCGGCCACCGATTCAAACTCGCGGGTGAGCAGTCGGTTGGCGGCAAGATCGAGGAGATCGATGCGGCGCTGGGCATACTGCCGGTCATCGCCGCCGCCAGTGCCGGGCTTGCGTTCCGGGGCGTTCAAGGCCACGAGCCGGGTGTAGTCATCGTCGGTGCGCTCGACCGCTCGCGTGCCAAGGCCAAAAACGAGCCGCAGCATGCCCGCCTGGGGATCGATGTTCTCGTTCCAGACGAAGGGATTGAACGAGAATCCGACGCCGGCCACGTGCGGAAAAAAGCGATTGTCGTACATCTCGCCGGAGACGCGTTGGACCAGGAGGGCCATCTGTTCGTCCCGGTCCAACAAACCGTGCAGTTGCCGGTAGCTCAGGCCCTCCGGACTCATGGTGCTGGCGTAAACGGTTCGGACGGCCGCCATAAAGGCCTCGAGCCGTTGTTGCGGAGAGCCTTGGTTCGCGCAGAAAACGCTCTCGTATTTGCCCGAAAAGGCATTGCCGTAGTTATCCTCCAGGAGACTGCTGGACCGGACGATGATCGGGGACTGGCCGAAATACTCGAGCATCTCGGCAAACTGATCCTGAATATACTGGGGAAAGACGCCCTGGAGCATCCGTTCGCGCGCCTGGCTGGCTTGTTCCAGAAAGGCGTCGAAATCCTGACGCCGGCGCCGCAGCCACCAGCAGCCGTTCTGGACCAGGTAAGTGTAAAAAACATCCGACCCAATGAAAAAGGAATCGTGGCCCTCCAGCCTATCCTCCCAGCGGGGATCGCTCCGCTTCAGAATCGCCCGGGCGATCAGCATGCCCAGCGATTTGCCGCCAATCAGGCCAGTCCCGATCATCCGCTTCATGATTTCAATCAGATCCGCCAGATCCAGATATTTCCGCGCCAGCGCCCCCATCCGTTCGTCGCGGGTCGCCACCATCTTCAGCACCCGGTTGAAAAACGCCTCCGCCTCCGCCGCCGATTTTTTCCCGTTCCGCACCGCGTTCCACGTGGCTTGAGCCTGACGAAAGGTCCGCATCCACACCCCCGGCCGGTGAATGCTGAAATCCAGCCAGGGTTGCGGCACGTGCGACAGGATGTCCGTGATCACCGCACTGTGGGTCACCGGCCGAAACTGATCGCCTTCCCAGGCGTGCAGCGTGTAAAGGGTCGGCGAGTATCGCTCAAACACTTTCTGCGGATGCAGATAAAACTGGTCCCGCTTGCGATACACTTCCAACACAACCTGCGCCGTCCGATTGATCCCGTCGGTCGCGTGAAACGAGTGCTGATTCTTTCGCAATCCAAAATAGGCGATGGTCTTTAGATCGTAGAGAAACGGGCAGGTGATCATGAAGAAGTTCCCCAGCATCCGGTCGCTATACCAATCTGCCGCCAAGTCCGACAACCAGTCGAAAACGTAACAAGCCCCCAGACCTTCCCGCTCGATCACATCCAGGATCTCCGTCAAAAACTGCTCGAAACTGTCCTGCGGCCGCAGCCGAACGATCTTGCCCCCGTCCTCGGGCCGCAGAAGTTCGCGGTGCCGCGCAAATCGAAAGTAGACCAGCTTCCGCTTTTGCCGCTTGGCCTCGCCCCAAAAGGCCCGAACGAAGGGGACGTAATCATCCACGCTGTCCACCTGCCAGACGACATTGTCGCCCGCCACCAAACCGAGGAGCATCCGATCCAAACCGGGAAGGCCCGTGCTGAAAGAATTCAGGTCCGTATTCATGCCGGGACAACTTAGCACCGCGCCACCCCGCTGAAAACTCCCATAAGCAAAAATCAGACTGCTCGCCTCTTTTTCAAAATAAATAAGCTCATCTTATGATAAGGGGTGGCTGGTTTTTGTGCGCTTATACTTTTCAAAATGACCAGGAATCAGTGGACAGAAGGCGGGGTTTAACGTACGAAGGGGTCTTGCGAAATGCATGTTGTGACCGCAATCTGGACCGTCGATTCGAGTTGGCTGACACTGGGTTTAGTGTCATTGCCGCCTGGTCGTCGCAACATGAATCTTATGGAAAGCCGGGCGGTCCTGGCGCTAAATGACAGCGCCGATATCCCCAAGATGAAAAGGAGTTGAACTCAAGTTATGGGTCTCATCCAAGACACTCTCGAAACCGTCAGGCGCCGGAATGCCGGGGAGCCTGAGTTTTTCCAGGCCGTCACCGAAGTGCTCGAATCGATCGAGCCCGCGATCCAGCGTCATAAAAAATACCGGGACGGTCGTATTTTGGACCGCATCGTGGAACCGGAGCGGCAGTTGATTTTCCGGGTTCCCTGGCAGGACGACAAAGGTCAGATCCAGGTGAACCGGGGCTTCCGCATCCAATTCAACAGCGCCATCGGGCCTTACAAGGGGGGGCTGCGTTTTCATCCGACCGTGTGCGCCAGCATTTTGAAGTTCCTGGGATTCGAACAGGTCTTCAAGAATTCCTTGACAACTCTGCCGATGGGCGGAGCCAAGGGGGGATCGGACTTTGACCCGAAGGGCAAGTCCGACGCCGAGGTCATGCGTTTCTGCCAGTCGTTCATGACGGAGCTCTTCCGTCACATCGGGCCGGACACGGATGTTCCGGCCGGAGACATTGGGGTGGGCGGCCGCGAGATTGGCTTTCTGTTTGGCCAGTATAAACGGCTGGTGAACGAATTCTCCGGCGTGCTGACAGGCAAGGGGCTGAATTGGGGCGGGTCGCTGATCCGGCCGGAAGCCACGGGCTACGGCGCGGTCTACTTTGCCCAGGAAATGCTCAAGACCCGCGGCCAAACCCTCCAGGGCAAGGTCTGCGTGGTGTCCGGCTCCGGGAATGTGGCTCAATACACCATCGAGAAACTGAACCAGCTCGGCGCCAAAGCCGTGACCCTGTCGGACTCCAACGGTTTCATCTACGACAAGGACGGGATCAGCGACGAGAAACTCGCGTGGGCCATGGACCTGAAAAATGTGCGCCGCGGCCGCATCAAGGAATACGCGGACAAGTTCGGGGCCGAGTATTATGCCGGGAAACGTCCCTGGGGCATCGAATGCGACTGCGCGTTCCCAAGCGCCACGCAAAACGAAATCAGCGGCGAGGATGCGAAGACGCTCCTGGATAACGGTTGCTTCCTGGTTTCCGAGGGGGCGAACATGCCCACCGATCCCGAAGGCATCGAGCAGTTCCTGGCCAAGAAGATCCTCTACGGCCCGGGCAAGGCGGCGAATGCGGGCGGCGTAGCCACCTCGGGACTCGAGATGAGCCAGAACTCCATGCGCCTCTCCTGGACCCGTGAGGAGGTGGATCAGCGGCTGCATCGCATTATGATCACGATCCACAAGAACGCCTATGATACCTCGGTTGAATACGGCCAGCCGGGCAACCTGGTCATGGGCGCCAACATCGCCGGATTCATTAAGGTGGCCGACGCCATGCTGGACCAGGGATTGGTCTGAAATTTTCCGGCTCTCCCTATCGAGGCGCTGGGCCCGTTGACGGGCCAGCGCCTTTTTCGCATATCCGGCCAAATCAGCGGACCTCGCTAAAGGATGGCCAGCAGCTCGTCGAGGGTCCAGCGGGACGCCTGGCTCTGCAAGGAATCCGCGCGATCGCCGTGCCGCCAGACGGCATAGCGCAACGCCCGGTCAGGGGCCTGTGTCAGCGCTGGCTGGGCCAGAAGTCCCCCGATGAATCCCGCCAGGACGTCTCCGCTGCCGCCCTGGGCCAAACCCGGATTGCCGGAGGAATTGACGAAGAGGGGGCCGGTGCTTCTGCCGATCAGCGTGTGATGGCCTTTGAGCACGACCCAACAATTCCCCCAGAGCTGAGAAAGCCGACGGAGCGATCCGACACGGTCGGCTTGAACCGCGCGCACGGGGATCTTCAACATGCGGGCGGCCTCGCCCGGATGGGGCGTGATGCAACGCAAGACATCTTTGGGAACCGAACCGCAAGGGAGCCAGTCCAGGGCGCTGGCATCCACGATGACGTGCCAGGAGGAATCCTGCCACAATCGGGCCGCTTCCTGCGCCAGGCGCTCGGCGGTTTTTGGATCTGCCAATCCCGGTCCTATCAGAACGGTGGTCACCGAATCGGGCAGGATCTGGTGGGGATGCCAGGGGTGCACCATCGCGGCTTGAAGTTGGGAGGCCACCGGTTGATACACGTTTTCCATCGGGTAAACCGTGACCAAACCGGGCTGTGCGCGCAAGGCGCCCCGAGCGGCGAGCACGGCCGCGCCATGATATCCGAGACTGCCCGCGAGGATCGCCACATGGCCATAGGTGCCTTTGTGGGTGACAGGCAAGCGTCTCGGTGGATAACCGGCGAAATCACCGGGCACTGTCCATTGACGCTCGTTCTCGATGGGGCAGGGGACCAATCCAATATCCGTTCCCACCTCCAGCCGGCCCACGTAAGGCTCCGCCTCTGGCATCAGCAATCCCTCCTTGGGCGCCCCGAGAGTGACGGTCACGACCGCCCGGATGGCCGTTCCCAAAGGCTTGCCGTGATCCGCGTCCAATCCCGACGGCACATCGACCGACAGCACGGGAATCCCGCTCCGGTTCACCCGTTCGATAAACTGGATCCAGGCCTCGTTCAATGGCCGGTTCAGTCCGATGCCAAAGAGTCCATCGACGATCCAATCCGGTTGCCGCTGAAGACACGCCTCCAGATTCTCGAACGACTGCGCCGGATCTGCGATGTCGAGCACCCGAATCTCACGGTCCGGCATCCATTCAACCGTGCAGCGGGCGTCATCGCCATTATGCCCCTTGCCGGCCAGGATCAAAATGCGGTCGGCCGGCTGGGTGTTGCGGACGGCAATTCGAGCCACACTTCGACCCGCCTTGCGAATGACCTCCTGTTCTGACACGCCCGCGGCCCAGGTGGCCTGTTCCCACTGACGCATCTGTGCGATGCTGAGAATTGGGATCGACATAACTTCCGACTATTAAACATGACTCAAGCGGATTCAACGCTTTTCCAGTCCCAGTCGCGCACGGCAACGTCCGAACTCCACACATTTCATTTTACGGAAACCATCGATTGACACCGCAGAGAAACTGTCCGAACCTCCTGTCTCGGTTGTTATCTCTCGGAGCACCGTCTATGCCGATCATGTGGGATCACCAACGGATGAGCACCGGTCTGACTGACCTGGATGAACAACACAAAAAGTGGATTCATATCGCGGATGCGTTTGACCTCGCCCTCTCCCAGCGGAAGGGAGTCGCCAAGCTGTGTGAGACTTTGGATGCTGTCATGGAGTATGCCGAGAAACACTTCGGGCTCGAGGAGGATTACATGGCCCTCTACAATTGCCCAGAGGCTGAGGCTAACCGCAGCGCCCATGAGCAGTTTCGCAAACTCTACGCCGGCCTTCGTCAACAGATCGAGCTCCAGGGCGCTACCATGGCCGACGCGGTCGAACTGGATTTCGCGCTGAGCCGGTGGATAACCGATCACATATGTTCCGTTGATTCCAAGCTTCGGCTGGCCATTGAGAACAAGCCCAAGTCATAGAATCGATTCCTCAGGAGCCAACTGGCGGATTCCTTTGCGGGCCATCCCAACAAAACACCAGATCCTCCGGCCCCTTTTTACTTGTTCCAAAGCTTTTGGGTCACGTAGATCAGCGCAATTCCGCTGGCCAGAAACACCCCCAGCAGCAAACCGGCTTGCAGCATGCGTCCGTAGAGAAAACTGCCCACGGTGAACAAGGACGACCAAATTGCGACGCAGCCCGCGAACCAGCCGAGCAAAGCCATGGGAATGTTTTCGCCGGTCGAGGCCGCCGATTCCGAGAGGCCCGCGGCTTCACGGATGGGGCGCCACCCCGGGCCGAAGGGCCGGACTTTTCGGTAAAATGAAATGAGTTTCTCCCGGTCGGTCTGCGGCCCCAGGAAGGCCGTCAAAAGCCAGCACACCGTGGTGACGCCGATCGTAATCAGCAACGCATGGTGGGTGCTGAGATCACTTTCCCCGTGTTTTTTCAGGAGGAGCAGGACCACCGAGATTCCGAAAGAGCTGATCATCGCCACCACCTCGCACCACGCGTTGATCCGCCACCAGAACCAACGCAGCAAGTAGAGCAATCCCGTGCCCGCTCCAATCTGGAGAATGATGTCAAAGGAATCCTTTGCAGTGTCCAGAAGATAAACCATCCCCGAGGAGGCCAGAAATAGCCCGACGGTCGTGCAACGCCCCGCCCATACGTAATGATGCTCGGAGGCGTCCCTGCGAATGAACCGCCGGTAAAAATCGTGGACCAGGTAGGAGGCGCCCCAATTCATGTGGGTCAGAATGGTGGAGGAATTGGCCGCGATCAATCCGCCAACCATCAGCCCGATGAAGCCGACGGGCAGGAACTTCAGCATCGCCGGATAGGCAATGTCGTGCCCCAGCAAGCGGGGATCGAGGTCGGGAAAGGCCGCCTGGATGTCGGTGAGATTCGGATAGACCAGGAGGGAGCACAAACCGACCAGGATCCAGGGCCAGGGACGCAGAACGTAATGGGCGATATTGAAAAAAAGCACGGCGCCCAGGGAGTCTTTTTCGGATTTGGACGCGAGCATGCGCTGGGCGATGTAGCTGCCGCCGCCCGGTTCGGCGCCGGGATACCAGGTGGCCCACCACTGCACGGCAATCGGCATGATAAACACGGCCAGCGCCAGATCCCAATTGCTGGTGAAATCGGGAAGGAAGTTCAGATAATTCAGCATGGTTTTGCCGTCGGGACCGGGCATAGGCGCCGAGAGTTTTTCCACCAGCACTCCCAGCCCGCCGATGTGCTTGACCGCAAAATAGGCGGCGGCAATCACCGCCGTCATTTTGAGGAAGAACTGGATCATGTCGATCACCAGCACGCCCCAAAGACCGGAGTGCGCGGCAAAGGCGACGTTCAGCAGGCCGACAAACAGCAGGGTTTGCCAGCGGGGCAGGCCGAAGAGCACATTGGCGATCTTACAGGCGGCCAGGTTGACGGACGCCATGATGACACAATTAAAGAATAGGCCGAGATAGACCGAGCGAAAGCCGCGCACCACGCTCGCGGCCTTGCCCGAGTAACGGATCTCGTAAAACTCAAGGTCGGTCATAACCTCGGATCGCCTCCAAAGCCGGGCGTAAAAAAACACCGTGGCCACACCCGTCAGAACAAAGGCCCACCAGACCCAATTACCGGCGACGCCATTTCGACGGACAATGTCGGTGACCAGGTTGGGGGTGTCGCTGCTGAATGTGGTGGCCACCATCGAGAGCCCTGCCAGCCACCAGGGGACCGACCGGCCGGAAACAAAAAACTCCGAGGTGTTCCGGCCCGCGCGCTTGCCAAAGAAGAGCGCGGGCAGGAAACAAATCATCAGCGACACGGCGACAATGATCCAGTCAATGAATTGAAGTTTCATAGCTTCAGGGGTGTTACAATCGTTGTTTGCGACATGCGAGATTCAGGAATCAGACCAGTAAGCGCCGAAGGGGGCCAGGTTGTCCTCCTTGAGAAAATCCGGGACCTCGACCGCGCCGCCGCCCTTATCCGCGATGGCCCGCCGCCACAGTCCGGTGCGAACATAACGCTGATGTTCGCGCGGCCAATCGTGCGTTGAAAGCCACTGGATGGCTTTGTCGGGTTCGCCGCAGGCCAGGGCAAGATCGATGCGACGCTCCAGGATCAAGCGATGGCCGGGCGCCCGATCAAGCAGCGGACCTCGCTTCCCGGTCTGACCGAGCAAGGCATAAAGTTCATCTAGTTCCGCCACCGCCACAGGGTCGTGCAACGGACCGTGTTCAAGCAGGGGGATTGCCCCTTCCAGATCCTGCAAACCCTTCCACAAAATCAAACCCGCCAAGCGTTTCATCGAGGGAATGTCAGAATGACGGACGAAGGACAGAGCGTCCCCAGGGCGTCCATGAAAAGCAAGCCAGAGCGCGAGGGGTTCAGCGGCGTTTGAGTGGCCCCGGTCCAGTTCCCGCCGCAAGACGGATTCGAGATCGAGGCCGGTCGGCACGGTCGATGCCGGCAGGGAACCGGTCCCCGCGCGGAAATTTTCCCACTCCCGTTGCCATTGGGAATGCTGGCAGCCAAGCCAGGGATCGTGCCGGGGCGGCAGGCTGAGCGGTGCCCACTCGAGACAATCGCACTCAACTCGGGAATGGACCGGGATCCAGTATTCCTCGAAATGTCGAGTTGCTCCCGAAGGAAACCGGGGTTTTTCGCTCTGATCCAGCAGGGGCCCGGATTCGATTTCGGCATAGGAAAGGCCGCCTTCGGTCGTGTCCTGTCCCCATGCCCGGTGCCGACCGTGGCCGTAAGTCCATATCTTCTTTCCCGGCAGGCGATCGGGATCGGCCAGATGCATGAGGCCGAATCCCAAGTCGTGGTGGAAAACGCCAAAACCCGGAGCGCTGCCCGGTTTCCAGAACAACGCGGTCATCTGGCGGTAATTCCGGTCCCAATTCAGGCCGTTGCCCGGCCAATCGAGCTCGATGACACGATCATTGTGCGCCAGCACGCGATGGGGGGGATGGATGAACTCGGTTTCCAGGGTTGAGCGCACGGCGCAGATGGTCCAGGACATCCAGGGATGGTCCGCCTCCGTGCGGTTGCGAAAATACGATCGCTGGATCAATCCCGGTCGGTTAGCAAAGAGCCCCAGTTCGACCGCCCACTCCATGCCGGTGCGCGCTTCGCGTTCGCCCACCCGGATAAAACCGTAATCATCGGTCTGGCCGAAAACGCACCCCACTTCGGCCATCGAGGTGGGCGAGTGCGCGATCGGAAAGTTGAACTCGATGCCCCCGGAGATAAAGGCCCATATCGGCAGGATCCGCACCGGCTTGACGACCGGATTGCTAAACAGAATTTCACGATCCAGGCGTTTGTCGAAGAAGCTGTAAACCCGGCCGCCCAATTCGGGAACCACTTCGATCCGGAGGCCGTCATTCTCGAGAACGACAACCCGCCAGTTACGGGCGACGGCGCCGGGCTCGGTTTCGTCAAAACTGGTGTAGGGAAAGAGGTGATCCCGGTGATAGATCAGCGGCAAATCCGTAAGCGGCTTGGGCCGATAAAACGGTATCATGCGCTGGGTTTCCCGAACACGGATCATGGCCCCGCATTAAAGACGACCGCGCCCCGGTGATCAAGGGCATCCTTTGCTATACAAAGGGACAGACCCTTTATATACTTGCACAAGAGGGTTTGCCGTGGTGAAATCCGAACTTATGAGAAAGCCGAGATTCAAAGCGCCGTCGTCCTTTCCGGTGGCGTATTACCATTGTTTATCCCGGGTGGTGGGGGGGCAGTTTGTGTTGGGCGATGAGGAAAAGGAGCAGTTCGTGATTTTGATGCGGGAATACGAGCGGTTCTGCGGAGTCAAGATCATCACCTACTGCGTTATGTCGAATCACTTTCACCTATTGATGGAAGTGCCGGAGAAACCAGCGGAGAAGCTGAGTGACGGGGAGTTAGTGAAACGGCTGCGGGGCTTAAGCGGAATGAACAATGCCGAGACCATTGCGCAGCAATTGGGATGGTATCGGCAGCGGGGACAGGATGAGGCGGCTGAGGCTTTGAAGATGCAGGTGTTGAAACGGATGTGGGATGTGAGCGCTTTCATGAAGCTGCTCAAGCAGCGGTTCACGCAATGGTATAACGGGCGGCAGAAAAGGCGAGGGACGTTGTGGGAGCAGAGGTTTAAGAGCGTGCTGGTGGAGGGGGCGGGGAATTCAATGGCAACCATCGCGGCGTACATCGATCTGAACCCAGTGCGCGCGGGGTTGGTGGGAGATCCGAAAGACTATCGGTGGAGCGGGTATGGTGAGGCCATAGCTGGAGGAAGGGCAGCTCGGGCTGGGATTCAGTTCGTCATGTGCAGGGCCGCTGGACAACCTCTAGATGCCAAGGCTGCGCTGAGGGATTATCGGTTATGGGTTTTTGGACAGGGGGAAGAGACCGAAGGGACAACGGTGGAAGGGAAGGCGATCCGAAAAGGATTCCAACGAGAAACCGTTTTGAAGGAGGTGGCCGAAAAGGGGCGGCTGCCAGTAGTCGAGTATTTGAGATTGCGGGTACGTTATTTTACGGACGGGGTGGCCTTGGGATCGAAGAATTTTGTGGAGGATGTATTCAAGAGCGATAGGGACCGGTTTGGGCCGAAAAGGAAGGACGGGGCCCGACGGTTAAAAGGGGTCCAGTCGGACCTCTATAGTCTGCGCGCACTACGTGTGAATCCGTTGGGATGATCCAGGGGTTGGGAGATGGGCGAGACAGAGACGACGGCGCTCGGAATTCATTCCGCAGAGGCGTCTTGGGGCAACCGGCACGGCGGGACAAATCACGCGTTCAGACCGGGTGGTGGCGGAGGTGAATGCGTCAACCGGAGGAGGGATTTTCCGAGGGGTATTGACTGGACTCGAGCAGGGCCCAGGCCAGACAACGTTCGAAATCGCCCAGCCATTCGAGGTCAATTTTCGGTGTGGTTGCCAGCATCATCAAACAGGTCAGCCAAGGTAGACACTGCGGTTTGACGGGGGCTTTGGCGGGGGCAAAGAGGGCTGGATGTTTGTCGGACAGATTCAGGTAAGCCTCCTCGATGGCATCCCAGACCTGTTGTTCTCCTGAAGGATCGGAAACCAAGCCGCATAACACCACGGGGTCCCGGCCTCGCCAGAGAGTGAAGGCGAACGCACCGGTCCGGCCTGCCAGGGTGACGTGGTAGGCTGAGAAGGGACTGGGCAGAGGCCCCCCGCCGGCCTGGATCATGGGCAACAACACCTGGATCACCTCGTCATGGACTGACGACCGCGACTGTTCCACGGTGCGGCCTGTATTCAGTGTATAGTGATGCAACGGTCCCACCAGATCATTGTCGCTCTTTTTTGCGTCGCCGCCAGAATAAATGCCACCGAGTTGTCATTGTATGGATTGACTCCCCGGCTGTGATACGGCTGAATGGGGGCCAGCCGAATCCATCCAAGACCCCATGCACAATTGTGATGTCCATCGTTGTTCTGGATCCTGGCCGATGAACTGGTTGCGATTTTTCCGGCGGGAGATTTGCGGGAAACCCGTTGTGGCGGGGGATTGGCGAAAACGGCTGGGATTGATTCTCTTATTGCTTGGCTCATGGGTCTGGGCTGCTGCATCGACGGAGAGGCTCTCTCCGGTGGCTCTGGCAGTTGGTCCGGAAGGTGGTATCGTATACGTTGCGTGCCATTCGACCTCCCAAATCCGGGTCTATAATCGGGACACCCAGCGGCAATTGCCGTCGATTGTGCTGCCGGGTGCGCCCACGGGAATGGTTCTATCCCGCGAGGGTGATCGTTTATATGTCACTTGTGGAACCACAAATTTCTGTTGGTGCGAGATCGATCCGAGCACGGGGAAGACGCTGCGTTCAGCGGATTTGAGGCACAGAGCCGTGTCGCCGGTGGTGTCTGCGGATGGGAAAGTATTGTGGGTTTGTCTGCGGTTTCTGGATGAGGTGGCGGCTTATGAACTGGCCACGGGGCGGGAGCTGCATCGGATCCGTGTATCGCGGGAACCGGTATCGGCGGCCTGGATGGCCGACGGACGGCGGTTGCTGGTGGTGAACCATTTGCCCGACGGACCCGCCACAGTGTATCCTGTGGCATCGGGGATCACTGTCCTTGATACTCAAAATGGAAACCGGACCAAGGATATCCTTTTGCCCAATGGCGCAACCTTAGGGCGCGATGTGGCAATATCTCCCGACGGAAGATACGCGGCCGTGGCGCATGTATTATCGAGGTTTTACGTCCCGACGACTCAAGCGGATCGGGGCTGGATCATTGGGAATGCGGTATCGCTCTTGGATTGCGGCTCACTGGAGATGATGAACACCGTCCTGCTGGATTCCATCGATCGGGGCGCGGCCAATCCGTGGGCCGTTGGCTGGAGCCCGGATGGCCGCGCGCTTTGTGTGACCCACGCCGGGACGCATGAAGTGAGTGTTCTGGACGCTTCGGCGCTGATCTCCCGGCTGAATCAACTTCCCCGCACTCCCCCAGGGGCACCGGCATCGAGCCCGGATTATCGAGCGCGATGGAGCGGCGAGGTGCCGGATGACCTGGCGTTTCTGGTGGGGTTGCAGAAACGGGTGCCTCTCCGGGGAAATGGCCCGCGGTCTTTGGTGATCAAGGGTTCGCGGCTCTATGTCGCCAGCTACTTTTCCGACACCCTCGAGATTCTCGACCTCGACAAGAATCCATTAAAACCCGCGTTGATGAACTTGGGTCCGGAAGGTGACTTCGATTCGGAAGGTGAAAGGACCCTTGAGCAACGGGGTGAGCGTTGGTTTAACGACGCCTCGCTGTCATTTCAGGGCTGGCAGAGCTGCGCGAGTTGTCATTCCGATGATGCGCGGGTGGATGGACTGAACTGGGACCTGCTCAACGACGGCATGGGAAATCCGAAGAATTCAAAAAGCCTGCTGGGCTCTCATCGCACTCCTCCGGCAATGAGCATGGGGGTGCGGGATTCGGCCGAAACAGCGGTTCGCGCCGGGTTGCGGAGCATCCTGTTTACCGTCCAACCGGAGTGGGTGCCGGAAGCCATGGACGCCTGGCTGAAGTCACTGAAACCCGGTATAAGTCCGTATCGGATCCATGGGAAGGTTTCCGCATCGGCCCGTCGCGGCGAGACCCTGTTTAGACAGTCCAAAATTGGGTGCAGCCGGTGTCATCCGACGGGACTCTTTACGGATTTGAAGCATCATAATGTCGGAACCCAGGGGCAGTTTGATCGACCGGATGATGCCTTTGATACGCCCACGTTGATTGAGTTGTGGCGCACCCGGCCTTATCTGCACGACGGATCGGCGGCGGACCTTCGCGAGGTGTTGGTCGATCGCAATCGGTCAGACCGGCATGGCCGGACCTCCCACCTCAGCCCCGCTCAAATCAAAGATTTAATCGAATACCTTTTGTCGCTATGAACCTTGAACGAATCCTCCCCACGCATGCCTCGCAGCACAGATCCAGGCGATGGATGGTTTTCAGTTGTGCGCTCAGCCTCTTGTCGGTTTTGGCGGCTGATAATTCGGCGGGCAGTCCCTCGGCCTCGCCTTTGCTGGCGAAGTTCCGGGCCGGGCCGATGGCGGGCGCCAAGGAAGTCATTATGGTGGCTCGCAAGATGAACGAGACGGACGGCCACTGGTATGCAAACCTGGGGTATTACGCGCATGACGCCAACCGCAAGGCCTGGAGGGAGGGCGCCCGGTTATATCGGTGGAACATGGAGACGGGGTCGTTGGCGGTTCTCCTGGATGATCCTCGGGGTGGGATTCGTGATCCGCAAGTGGATTACAGCGGCACCAAGATTCTGTTTGCGTATCGCCGGGGCGGCACGGAGAACTATCTGCTTCATGAAATCCAAGTGGACGGCACCGGCCTGCGGCAGATCACTCACGGCGCATACGACGACATCGAACCCACCTACTTGCCGAATGGGGATATTGTTTTTGTGTCAAGCCGATGCAAGCGCTGGGTGAACTGTTGGCTGACCCAGGTGGCTGTTCTCCACCGGTGCGGGCCCAATGGCGAAAAGGTGCGGGCCATTTCTAGCAACAACGAACAGGACAACACGCCTTGGCCTTTGCCTGACGGCCGGATTCTCTACACCCGATGGGAGTATGTCGATCGCAGCCAGGTGGATTACCATCATCTTTGGGCCGCCAATCCGGACGGCACCTCGCAAACGATTTGGTATGGCAATCTGCATCCGGGCATCGTGATGATCGATGCCAAGCCCATTCCGGGTTCCGACAAGATCGTTGCCAATTTTTCTCCCGGGCATGGCCTGCGGGAACACGCCGGTCAGATTACGGTCGTCGATCCCAAGGCCGGACCCGATGCGCGCGAGTCGGCGCGACCCATCAGCAAAGGGGCTCACTATTATGATCCGTGGGCATTCAGCGAGGATTGTTTCATGGCGGGGCAGGGGACATCGCTAGTGGTGATGGACGGTTCTGGCAAGCAGGAGGAAGTGTTCCGGCTGCCTGCAATCGACGCTCAGGCCGGCATGCATTTGCACGAACCTCGCCCCGTGGCCGCCCGCCCGCGCGAGCATCGGGTGCCTGACCGCGTCAATCCGAGGGAGTCCTCCGGCCGTCTGGTGTTGGCGGACATCTACGAAGGCCGGAATCTTCAAGGCGTGGAGCGGGGTGAAATCAAGAAACTACTGATCCTGGAAACTCTCCCGATGCCCATTCATTACACGGGTGGCATGGATCCCATCAGCTACGGCGGAACTTTCACCCTGGAACGTATTCTCGGCACCGTGCCGGTGGAAGCGGATGGTTCCGCTTACATGGAGATTCCGGCGCTTCGCAGCGTGTTTTTTGTGGCACTGGATGAAAACGACCTGGCGGTGAAACGCATGCAAAGTTTTGTCTCGGTTCAGCCCGGGGAGACTACCAGTTGTGTGGGATGTCATGAGCAACGCACCCGAACGCCGCGGCACGCCCAGGTCGCGTCCGCCACACTGGCAGTCCGCCGCGATCCGAGCCGGATTGAGCCAATCGCCGGTGTGCCCGACGTCATGGATTTCCCGCGTGACATTCAACCGATCCTCGATGCCTTGTGCGTGAAATGCCATGGCTACGAAAAAAATGTGGAGGGCGGTCCGCGGGCCGGCCGGTTGATCCTGAGCGGGGACCACGGCCCGATGTTCAGCCACAGCTATTACATGTTGACGGTGGCCCGGTTGTTTTCCGACGGCCGGAATCTGCCGCGGAGCAACTATCGTCCTCGAACCCTCGGATCCTCGGCGAGCCGGATTCTCCGGATGTTGGATGGGAGCCATCACGGGATCCAGGCAACGCCGCAACAAAAACAACGGTTGCGGTTGTGGATCGAGTCCGGCGCGGCTTATCCGGGCACCTATGCGGCTTTGGGAACTGGCATGATTGGCAACTACGCCGAGAACCAGCAGGTCAATACCGATACGGATTGGCCCTCCGCGCGCGCTGCCGGAGCTGTCATTGCGCGGCGTTGTCAGAACTGCCACGACCAACCCTCTCGGCTGTTGCCACGAAATCTTTCCGATGAACGCGGGGTTTCCTTCTGGCAACCGGACATGAGCGATCCGCGGTTGAATACCAGTCGCCATATCCTGTTCAATTTATCGCGTCCCGAAAAGTCCCTGATCCTTCTGGCGCCATTGGCGGAGGCGAGTGGGGGATGGGGCCTGTGCCGTAATCTGCAAACGCCCGAGAGGGCGCCGGTTTTTCCCAGCAAGGAGGATCCGGATTACCGGGCATTGCTGGCCTTGTGCGAGGCCGGGCATGAACGATTGCTCCAGATCAAACGATTTGACATGGCCGGATTTAAACCGCGCGCCGACTGGGTGCGCGAGATGAAACGTTATGAAATCCTTCCCGCAGATGTTGCGCCGGAAGCGTTGATCGATGTCTACGCCATCGAAGGGCGATACTGGGAATCGCTCTGGCATCAACCGCCCTCGGACGGATGGTAGCCGCTTTTGTCGCCGATTATTTGTCGAGGTTTCCCTGGATGATTCCTCCGATGGCAGCCAGGATGCACCCCAGCAGGACCATCCGTGCGGCACGGGTTTTCGGGGGAGGATCCTTGAGGCCATCGGAAACGCCGCCACCCAAAGCGACACGCGTGAGAGCTTGATCGGCACGAAGTATCTTGATGTGCTGGCTTTTGACTTAGACATTCTGAGACGGCGCCAGCCAGGTTCCCCGGCCCGCCACGGTAACCAGGGCACAGAGGATCCCGAGCATCAGAGTCTGGTTGCGGTTCCGCTCAAGATCTTTGGTTTGCCAAGGAATCGATCAAGGCGATGGATTCGCGGACCTTGACCGGTGGTTCACCCAGGACTTGGGGGACCCTGGACAGGTCGGAGATAAAACTCGGGGTCTTGCGGCAAAGAACCGGCTGGATTAACCAGTGTTTACTATCGGCTCTGTCGATAAGCCGAAGGGTGGCCTGTTGATAGTCCGGTTTCTCCAGGCGCGCGATCCAGAGCCGGTTTTCGCTGAAGCTCAGCATGGCATGATCGCCGGGACTGTCGCCTGCCGCCAAATAAGGCCGCCGCCCCAAGACATCCCAAATCACCCCGACTTTGCCGGAATAAGTCGGCACCGGGTACTGCAACCAGGAGGTCAATCGCAGCGTATCCAAAAAGTCTAGGTCCAAAGCGGCATAGGCCTCCCGTTCCCGGATCATCACGGCGTCCTTGTATAATCGCCCCGCATCATCCGTCATCAGGGTGGACACGCCCACCACCTGGCCAGGGGGAATCCCTTGATCAACACCGGCCTCCCGCAGGAGTGGATTCAATCCCAGGGATACCAGGCATCGGACACTCCAGACATTGCTGGCGGACACAATCCAGATTTCGAAGCGGTGACGCCGCAACTCGGTGATGAGTTCGACCACTTCGGGATAGAAAAAGGGCACCGGATAGGCGGAATGCCCCGGAGTGACCGTCAGGAATTGTTCTCGGCCGGGCTGTGACAGGGCCAGGACTTTTTGAGTGGCTCGAACGACGTCACTCAACCGCAGGCCCTGCATGACCTCCACCGCCCAAGTGTAACCGGTCGCCAGCGGTGTGGGATCGCTTCTCCCGTGCGCGGTGGGCGCCAGCAGGGCCTCGTAATACTCCGTAAGATCGGTTGAGGACTGAATCGAACAAAGCCTGCCCTCTGAGGTGACAAATGACCGGCCCAACAACTCAGGCACCCGGCCAGGCTCCAAGACGCCGTCTCGCACCAGCATGGCCAACGTGGCCTCGCCAATGTCTCCGCAGACGATGGTGTTGTCGAAGTCAAACATGACGGGAAGCCCCTGTCCGGAGCCGTTGCGAAGCAGGGCTTCAAGCCTTTCTCGCACCGCGGGCAACCAGCCCGGAGCCGACAAACGGGGCAGGGGATGGGTCACTTGGATCCTTTCGGCCGGGCATTCCAGATGGACACCATCAGCAACGCCGACACCAGCGATAGTCCTGCCAATACCCAGAACACCAGGCCCCAATTGCCCTGCGCCCGGTCTCTTAGCCAGCCGATTCCCGCCCCGGAAAAGATGGCGCCGGTCGCCCCAAAACACATCGTGAGCCCCGTCGCAATCGACGCCGCCCGAGGATGGCTGACATCGACCGTCGCCGCCCCGCTCATGAGCATATCCGGTCCATAGATCAGAAATCCAGCCACACCCAGCACCGCCGTGGCCAGCATCCACTGGCCTTGCGGGATGTAGGAAAACAGGCCGCAAACCCCCGCTAATCCCACCAGCATGATCGCGCAGACCGGCGCCCGCCTTTTGCCAAAAAGATTGTCCGACGCCCATCCCGCGGAAATCGCTCCCAGCGATCCGATCAGCGGAATCACCACCGCTGTGAACGCGCTCCCTTTGATGCTGCGTCCCTGAAAGTCCGCCATGTACTGCACGCTCCAATTCATGAACGTATACCGCACGGAGTTCATGCAAAAAAATCCGATCGCCAGAATCCACAACACCCGATTTGACAAGGTCAGAACCAGGATGTTCCAGGTCGATTGCCACCCCCCTGCCTCCGCCATCGCCGCATGGCCGGATCCGGCTTGCGGCGCGGCCTGAGGAACGGCAATGTCATCGCGCACGGGCCCAAATCCCACCTCCTCCGGGGTGTCTCGCAGGAATAGATAGAACACCGCCGCCATGGGAATTAATATCAGGCTCGGCACCGCAAAGGCCGCCCTCCATCCCATGGCCTCGCATAACATCCCCGCTAACAACCAGGACGCCACATTCCCCACCTGGTAACACGTCGATACCAGCCCAATCACGGTGCCCCGGCGTTGGGAACTGTTCCAGTTCGAGATCGTTTGTATCAATAAAGACCACCCGGCCGATTGCGCGAAACCGTTGATCGACCAGAGCCCCAGCATCACAACATAGGACGAGGTCAGTGAAAACAGAAGGTTCGTGATCGAAGCCACCAACAGCGCCACCGTCATCATCCGCCGCGCCCCATATCGCTGGCCCAGCGTCCCGTTGATGATCTGTCCGGCCGCGTAGAAGATGGCGTAGATTGATGGGATCATCCCCACCTGGGCGCTGGTCCAGTCGGGATACTCCCGAAGTATCATCGGCTGCGCAACCGCGAAATTGACCCGGCATAAATAGTAGGATGCGTAAGCCCCCCACAACAACCAGAAGATCCGCAGCTGCCAGGAACGCAATTCGGCGCCCGATTTTGGAGTGGCATTCATTGGATCCAAATTTCCAGAATCCACCCCCCCAGAAAAGCTTTTTTCGTTTCAGAGTTGACATCGCTGTATGGGTGTTGTCATACAGTGGATAAGTTATGCGATCGAGATTGCTGCCTGTTGTTCAAAAGCTCGCCGGCGCCGCCGGCGTCGTCACTCTGTTGTTTTTCCTGAGCGCGGCTCCCCACCCGATGCGGGGCGAATCGGTGTCCCTCCAAGCCCGATGGGATGCGTCGAACGGTTGGCCGCGCGTCAGCTCGGCCGGCGAGGAAAACCGGGTGCACACCTTGCAGCGGTCCGCGGATCTGGCGCGGTGGTCGGACGCGGCGGTGCTGCATGGCGGCCCCTTCGATTATGCCGATGCGTCGGAAACAGGGCAGGGTTGCCGATTTTACCGATTGCTCAGCCGGGATCGGACCGACCGTGACGACGGAAAAAACCAAATCTTATGGCCGGAGGACGATTTTTATCATTGGGGAGGGGAAGGCCTGGAGAGCATGCGTTGGGTGAAGTTCACGTTATTGCTCGAGGATCCAACCCGGGTCTGGTTTCAGGATTCGAGCAAGTATCCGTTTCATTACGATTACGCCCGGGATCGCATCCCGGGTTTTGCGGGGATGAGCCGGGCGCAGTTTGATGCGGCGACGTTGCGGACGAACCAGCAGAAAGCGGTTTTGGGCGCGGTGATTCTGCCATCGGATCCTCAGGTTTCGGAATATGGGATTCAGCTGGTCGGATTGGATCGTTACCCGGCGGAACAGGTGATTCAGTGGTTGCGATGGATCGAAGCGGCGATTCTGCCGTTGAAACCTGCCAAGGCGATCTATATCCCGACATGGGAGCAGATCCCGGACCAGAATTCGCAGGCGCTATTCGCGCAGGCGGGCATCACCGTGAGCCAGGCCGAGCGCTGGCAGCGTCTCAGTGTCTGTTATTCCGGAGGTTGGGCGCTGGGACGATTGGTCTATGTTCCCGCGGGCGAAATTGACGCGGCCTACGCCACCGGAAGGCTCCTGTCAACGGACATCCTGCTCACCGATGGTATTCCCGCGGAAATTCCCTATCTGGCGGGACTGATTTCGCTGGTCCCGGCCACGCCGAATTCCCATGTGGCCATTCTGGCCCGGTCGTATGGGATTCCGTTCGTGTATATCTCGGACGCGGCGGAGCGTGCCCAGATCCAATCGCATGTGGATCATGAAGTATTGCTGCGGGTGTGGGATCGGTTTTTATGCGAGGTATCGGTGACCCCGATTGTCGAGCCTTTGGAGCCGGCGTTCCGGGCCCAAATCATGGCGCTAAAAACCCCGGGGCCCGTGAACTACACGCCCAAGGCATTCTGCGGAACCTTGTTCACGAACGTCGACAACCTTGTCCCGGCCGATATCCGGTTTTTTGGCGGCAAAGCGGCGAACTTCGGGGTGCTGCGGCGTCATCTTCCAACGAATTCCCCGGTGGCGATCGCATTTTCCTTTGATCTTTGGGATGCCTTCCTGGACCAGGTTTTGCCGAAAACAGGTCGAACCTTGCGCGAGGAAATTCGTTTCCGCACGAGGGATTATCAATACCCGCCCGACATAGGCGCCGTGCGGATTGCTTTGTCAGGAATTCGGGATTTGATCCGGGACGAGGCAATCTTCAGCGCCCCTCAGCAGGCGGCGATCTTGGAGGCTCTTTCCGGCTTCAGTCCGGCGCGCAAGATCCGGTTCCGCAGCTCGACCAACGTGGAAGACAGTGAGCAATTCACCGGCGCCGGCCTCTATGATAGTTACAGCGGCTGCCTGGCGGATGATTTGGACGACAACCAGAAGGGCCCGTCGCTCTGCGATCCCCTCGAATCGGCTGAACGCGGCGTTTTCCGGGCCCTCAAACGGGTTTACGCGAGTTTTTATAACGAAAATGCCTGGCTGGAACGGCTGCGATTCGGCCTGAACGAAGACGATCTTGGCATGGCCGTGCTCGCCCATTACTCATTTCCAGACGAGGAAGAGATGGCCAATGGCGTGGCCACCCTCCGCTACGAACGCATCGGGGCGAGCAAATCCTATAACATCCAATTGGTGACCCAGTTGGGCGCGGTGTCGGTCACCAACCCCGAAGGCGATTTCACGGCCGAAGTCGTCGAGGCCAACCAATACGATTTTGGTTATTTCGCGACAACCCGGATCCGGTCCAGCCTGGTGCCATTAGGAGGCAATGTGCTGGTTTGGGAGGGCGAATACAAGGCACTGGTGCGCCTGCTCCAGAAAGCCACCGAGGGCTACGCCGCCCTCTACCCGGATCTCACAGTGCTCGAACTCGATTTCGAATACAAAAAAGTCGAGCCGGGAGTGTTGGTGGTGAAGCAGATTCGGAGGTTGCCCGCCACCACACCCCCGCAGAACATCACTCCATTCCTGATCAATGAACCCACCACCTTATGCGTCCAGCAAGGGGAACAAGGCGATGTCTTCGCCAATCATCGTCTGAAGTGCCAACTCAGCTTCAGCACCCGAAACTTGCAGCTCACGCCCGCCAACCTGGCCGTCTCTTTCTACACCAATGTCGTGTTCCATTTCCGAGTGGATGCCCATTCATTCGTGCTCACCAACGGATTTGGCGCCTGGCCAGGATCCGGTCATGCGGTCCAAGAAGACACCGTCGTGGACCGGTGGCCCTGGGGCTCCGGAGCCGAGGCGCGCGCTTACGAGTTGGTCACCTCGATTGCGCCTGCTTATGACAACGACCAGGTGCCGTTTCTGACCCCCGGCCAGCTGCGCGCCACCCTGCGCGTCACCTACTCCCAACCGGTGCCCACCCTCGGATACGAAGGCCCAACCAATACCCTCGAGGAAACCGTCGTTTTGGCCGTCTGCCCGCCGGTCACCCCGCGCAGTATTCCCCAGGAACGCGTTCTGGGCACTAAGGGCCGCCTGAAGGTCACCACATCCTTTTACTGGCCCGAACCGCCCCAAGGCCCCACCGCCGGCTACACCGCGCCCCTCATCCAATGGACCGAGTCCAGAATCTTTGGCCTTACCGCCGATCCCATCGTCCTCCATGCCGACGCCTCGCAATCCTATCATCCCGGACATCACAATTTCTGGGAGGAATTCATCTTCGAACCCCGGCTCGATCCCGCGGTGCCGACGGCCCAACTCGAGGAACTCAAACAAAAAAACATCCAATTCATCTACGCGAGTTACTCGGATTTCGAAACGGCCTTCTACGCGATGGGCTTCGACGGCAAATTGCGCCGCCTCCCTTAGAGCCTGTTTGAGTGCGCCGTGACAAAGGCGCAGAACTCCAGTGGGAGA